>Ga0163151_10001079_pt1 | contig 47142 bp, 41 predicted proteins | sample OliLakLV19MP5IB2_FD_145596 | JGI IMG/M metagenome (GOLD analysis project Ga0163151, IMG submission 145596) | Freshwater microbial mat bacterial communities from Lake Vanda, McMurdo Dry Valleys, Antarctica - Oligotrophic Lake LV.19.MP5.IB-2 | ecosystem: Environmental > Aquatic > Freshwater >...
GGTCTGATTATAGTAACAAGTAGCGATAATAAATATTTTTTCATCTACGATTCTAAAGAAAAGATGACGCTTCCAAAAGGTGTGTATAAATTTAATTTATCATCCCGATTTTCAGACAATATTGATACAACAATCATCTTAGTTAATAATGTAAAGAAAATTACTATCAAAATTAATTGGCGCTACATATTTCAAGAATATTCAAGTTCAGTATTTAAGATAGAAGGAGATTCAATTGGCTTGTTCTATAAAAGAATGTATTCTAAAGGAGGCACATGCAATAATTTTACAGATCGAGATAAAATGGAAATATTTCAAACAAAAGATGGTCAATATTTTGCTCACCACTCCGATTCTATAATTATAGAGAATAATTATTGGATTGGCGAATCCAAAACAACAACATATCAAGATAAATTACTTTCAGAAGACAAAACAGCTTATATCAAAAATTATTTTCAATCAAATTTTGTTGCTTATGATAAAAAAGAGCGTTATAATAGTAATGAATGTATTGTCAAAATTGGCAGACATATATACGCTTTGAAACCTGAAACTTATATAAAATTACGAGAATACATTCTTAGATAATAAATAATCAGCACATATGCTCATCATTTTCTTTTCTTCTTAACAACCTTCTCTTCAGGCTCCTCATATCTTAAAACACCCCCCCACAAACTCATTTGATTCATCACCCATGCTCTTCGTTTTTGCGTATATGCACTTGGTTTTCCGGCATTAAATTTTCTTGGATTAGGAAGAACAGCCGCAATGGTTGCACATTCTGATTTGCTCATGTATTTAGCATCTTTTTTAAAAAATATTTTCGATGCTGCCTGCGCTCCGTAAACGCCATCTCCCATTTCAATAACATTCAGATACACTTCCATGATCCGTTCTTTGCTCCAGAATGTTTCTATTAAAAAAGTAAAGTAGACCTCAAATCCTTTACGAATATAGCTTCTACCCGACCATAAAAAAACATTTTTTGCAGTTTGCTGACTGATGGTACTTGCTCCACGTGTTTTTTTGTGGGTCTCGTTATAATCCATCGCTTTTTCTATCGCTTCAAAATCGAAACCATTGTGTTTGATGAAATTTTGATCTTCGGAGCAAACAACAGCCAACTGAAGGTTAGGAGAAATTTCGTCAATTGAAACCCAATCTTTATTCAGTTTCATTTCTTTCCCATCAATTTTATTCTCTACGCATCTAATCAGCATCAAAGGCGTAACAGGAATTGGAATCCAACGAAACAAAATAACAGAAACAATGCTTACAATAAAAAACCACATTGCAGCTTTCCAAGTAAATCGCCAAAGTTTTTTAAGAAATTCTTTCACGTTTAAAAATCGAAATCAAATTTAGGGCAATCCGCTGCTCCACCTGGAGAATCATAACCTTCGCTACTCATAACGGGAGTCATACCCATCATAAACTCAGTAGAGTTGGCATTTGCGGAGCGGAATTTTGAAACAGTATAATCGTATGCAAATCCAATCACAACATTTTTCAGAATTCTAACTTGAATCATTCCTGAAACGGCATCATGCATGCGGTAAGTCACTCCAACACCTATGCGTTGTCGGAAGTAAGCCATAAAATTAAATTGAGCGGATGGTATACCAATAAAATTTGATTGCATATTTATTCCTGGAACAAAAACAAAATCGTACCCCTCTGATTGAATTTTTTTGCTTGCTGTAAACACTGCAGTTGGAATAAGTCTCCCACCTGTTCCTATTTGCTTTGCTCCTTGCTTCATTGTATTCTTATAAAGATTGCGAACCGAAATACCAACGGAGACTTTCTTTGAATATAAATACAACCCAGGAATAACATCAGGAATTAGCACTTTTTGATTGGCGGCTAACAAGGCGGGGTCATTTTTGTCAGTAACCGTATTTGATATAGCAATACTTTTTACTCCTGCTGCAAGTCCAAAACTTAAAAAGTACTTTGAGGATAATTTTAAATGAATGGCATAAGAACCATAAGCTGCTCTGTTGGCAAACATTCCAAATTTATCTTGCTCCACATACCCACCTATTCCATGCCAATATTGCTTGTATCCTTTTTTTCCAAAAGCTTTAGTTACACTTGCAAAATTTGTTTCAGGAGCTAAAGCAAAACCTCGCCATTGTGTTCTTCTGCCAACCATAACATATATTCCTTTTCCGCTCCCAGCAGTAGCAGGATTTAAGCCATACTCATTCATCATAAATTGAGAATATTGTGACGACTGTTGCGCGTTTAAAGCAACAGAAAACAACAAAAACAATATGCCGATTTTAATTTTCATTATTTTATAATTGAAACAGAGCCTTTAATAATTGTTCCTTCATCATTTCCTTTATGATACACTAAATAAAAATAAGAAGCGTCAGGAACAGCTACTCCAAAAATATCTTTTCCATCCCAAGGTTTGTACTCTCCATTGTGGGAAAATACAATTTGTCCCAAGCGGTTAAACACCATTACTTTTGCTTGAGGAAAATATTGTGAATTATTAATCGACCAAGTGTCGTTTATTCCATCGTTGTTTGGCGTAAAAACAATTTCGGGGGCCATTTCACATTCTAATAATTTAATTTGAATAGCAACTGTGGTGTCATCTCCGCTATTATCGGTAATCAAAACCGAATAAACCCCTTCTACCAAACCATTAATAGAATTGGTTGTATCTCCTGTGTTCCATAAATAAAGATAAGGAGGATTTGTGACCACAATGTTTACTCCCGCATCACCAAAATCTGTGTGATTACATTTTACATCTTGCTTAATAATCGTAAAATTAATTTGCGCAAATGCTGTATGCACTAAAAAAAACAAAAATAATTGTGTAAGTATCTTTTTCATTAATTACACAATTTTGTCACAAGTTCATCCGCCATAATACTTCCCTTTTCAGCGGCAGTCTTAAGCAACTCACATGCGGGATCTTTATCTCCATGCTGATACATAGTAGTTGCGAGTCCTACATAAGCTTCACGATAAGCAGGATCCAATTCAATTACTTTTTTATAATCAGCAACAGCTCCGGTATAATCTCCAGAAAGATCTTTCCAAAAAGCACGGCTGTAATAGGCATTTGCATAACTGGCATCAATTGAAATAGACTTATCCAAATCTTTTATTGCCGATTCATAATCATCCAAATGTGCTTTCGCTAATGCCCTATTGTAGTATGCCTTCGGTTTGCTTGAATTTACTTCAATGGCTTTATTAAAATCCTTTATCGCTCCTATATAATCTTTCAGTTGTGCTTTTACAATTCCTCTGCCGTTAAGCGCATCAAAATAATTTGGTTTTAGTTTTATCGCTTTATCCAGAAGTTTAACTGCTGTTTTGAGTTCACCCATTTTATAATTTATAAAACCCTGCAGACAATAAGCACTGTCATAATCAGGATTTTGACTAATTGCATTATCTAAATCATGCAATGCGGCAGTATAATCTTTTTGAGAATCGTTTAATAAAGCACTTTTATAAAACTCGTATGCTGAGTTTTGACAAAATGAAAAAACAGCAATACACATCAACACGAATAATACTACTATTTTTTTCATAAGCACACTATTTTAACAAATCGCCTAATGCTGAATCAAACACTTGCTTTGCTTCAGCAACTGTCCCAAACGATTCATCATCAACAATCATTTCTTTTCCTTTTACATCTCCAAGGTATTCGAATTCCGCTTTGCTAGCCATCATCAAATCAATGAATTTATCTTCGTCAGATTTTTTTACGGAAACAATTACACGACTTTGTGCTTCACCAAACAAAAATGCATCTTTACGAACTTCTTCATCAGAGCTAATGTCAAATCCTAATCCGTTTGGCATTGAACTTTCTAAGAGTGTAATAAACAAGCCGCCATCAGCACAATCGTGAGCCGACTGAATCACTTTATTTGTAATCAATGTTTTTACTGCCTTCTGAACTTCGTACTCTTCATCCAAATTAAAGAAAGGTGCCGGAGTATTTTTTACTTTGTGGTATGAATACAAATATTCAGAAGAAGAAATACAATTTTTAGAACTACCGATTAAATAAATAGAATCACCTTCATTCTTAAAATTCAAAGTCATGCGATTTGATTTATCTTTCATCACACCCAGCATTCCTATTGTTGGAGTTGGAAAAACGGGACCTTCATACGATGATTGGTTGTAAAAACTAACATTTCCACCCGTTACAGGCGTTTCAAATTTAATACATGCACTACCCATTCCTTTAATAACGTTCACGAACTGCCAATATACTTCAGGGTTATAAGGATTTCCAAAATTCAAGCAGTTGGTAATTGCAGACGGTTCAGCACCACTACAAACAATATTACGAGCAGCTTCCGAAACGGCAATAGCACAACCCACTTCTGGATCAGCATTTACGTAACGAGCGTTACAATCTACTTTTAAGGCAATCGCTTTATTTGTTCCTTTGATATTTACAATAGCAGCATCCGAGGGTGCATTTGTACTCATGTTTACTGTACCAACCATTGAATCGTATTGATTGTACACCCATTGTTTGGATGCAATGTTTGGATGGGCAATTAAAAATTTAGAAACTGCTTTTAAGTCTTTTGGTATTTCGACTGAATCGATGTTGAATTTTTTTGATTCTTTAAAGTAAGCAGGTTCTTTGTAATCGCGGTGATAAACTGGAGCTCCGCCACCTAAAACTAAATCGTGAGCAGGAACATCTGCAACTAAATCATCCCCTACATAAAATTTAATTCGTTTGGTATCTGTAACTGTTCCAATCATAGCACAATTCAAATCCCATTTATCAAAAACTTTTTGAACTTCTTTTTCTCTTCCTTTTTTTACAACGATTAACATTCGCTCTTGCGATTCAGAAAGTAAAATTTCGAATGGCTGCATGTTTGCTTGACGAGTAGGAACTCTATCTAACCAAATATCCATTCCATGTTCTCCTTTTGCAGACATTTCAGAAGTAGAACAAGTAATTCCTGCAGCACCCATATCCTGCATACCAATTACAGCACCTGTTTTAATTACTTCCAAAGTTGCTTCTAACAATAATTTTTCTTGGAAAGGGTCACCAACTTGTACTGCTGGTAAATCTTTTGCAGAATCTTCAGTAATATCTGCGGAAGCAAATGTTGCTCCGTGAATACCATCTTTACCGGTTGCAGACCCAACAATAAATACAGGATTTCCAACACCATAAGAAGTTGCAGAAACGGTTTCTCCAGCTTTTACAATTCCAGCACTAAATGCATTTACTAAAGGATTTACATTGTAACAATCATCAAAAAACACTTCACCACCCACACAAGGAATACCGAAAGCATTACCATAATCGCCAATCCCTTTTACAACTCCTTTTACCAACCACTTTGTTTTTTCTAATTTAATATCACCAAAACGAAGAGAATTCATCTGAGCAATTGGACGAGCACCCATTGTGAAAATATCACGGTTGATTCCGCCTACCCCTGTTGCCGCCCCTTGATAAGGTTCCAAAGCACTCGGGTGATTGTGAGATTCTATCTTAAAAGCACAGCCCAAACCATCCCCAATATCTACCAATCCAGCATTTTCTTCTCCTGCTTCTGCTAAAATATAGGGCCCTTTCTTAGGAAGTTTTTTCAACCAAACAATTGAATTTTTGTAAGAACAATGCTCACTCCACATTACCGAAAAGATACTCAACTCCGTAAAATTGGGCACTCTGCCTAGAATTCCAATAATTTTTTGATATTCATCTTCTAATAAACCTAATTTCTTAGCCGTTTCTACTGTTGTTAATTCTTGTGTTGTTGCTGACATATTAAATAATTTGAAAATTTATTGATTTGAAAATTTGAAAATAAAAAAGAAAACATACTAATTAAAAACCATAGTCTCCATTGTAAAACTAGCATTAATGCACACTAATTCTTCATTTCACAAAAATCTCAAATTCCAATTAAAGAAGTTCAAATTTACTTAAAAACGCCCTATTTCAAGGAATTATTTATTTCGAGTTTTCAACAGTTTTGAATTGTTATATTTGGGGAATAATAACCAAATAAAATCGTGGAAATACTGTTGACCATTGCTTATTCTGCCCTTTTCATCTTTATTATCAATAAGATGCAGTTTTTTCATGTGGATGGTATTTCCAAGCGAACATTCTCTCTTTTGTTCATTTTAAAGCTCTTTTTCGGATTTTCGCTTTGGGCAATCTATACTTTTTATTATACAGATAGGGCTACTGCGGATATTTATAAATATTTTGATGACAGCGCAGTAATCTACAACACTCTTAAAACAAACCCGATTGATTATTTCAAATTATTATTTGGAATAGGCAACAACACCCCTGCTTTTGATCGATACTACTCAGAAATGAATTTTTGGGCACGTAAGGTTGATAGCAATATATATAACGACAGTCATACCATCATTCGTTTTAATGCTTTGGTCCGTTTATTCTCTTTCGGATATTATAACGTTCACACCGTTGTGATTTGTTTTCTTTCTCTAATAGGATTGACTGCCATTTACAAAACATTTGTTACTCACCTACAGGATAAAAAACGTGAACTACTTTTTGCAGTATTCCTTTTACCATCCGTTTTATTTTGGGGCTCTGGAGTTTTAAAAGAAGGATTGATATTTTTCGCACTCGGATTATTGATTTATTATTCAAGCAAATTAGTTAGTTTAAAAGCAATTGTCATTTGCATACTAATGGCTTTATTACTAGCCTTTTCAAAGTTTTATGTATGGTTGGCCATTTTCCCTAGCATTGTTTTATTTGTTTGGATAAACAAAACAAATGCAAAGAATATTTTTCTAAAATTCGGAACAATCATTGTTTTCATTGGAGCGATTGGATTAAACATTGATTCATTTACTAACATTCAAAACCCTCTTGTCACTCTTTCGCAAAAGCAATACGAATTTAACCTCTTGGCAAATGGACAGTTAACTGATGCGAACCACAATCCTATTCCTGTTGCAAATAGCATCATTCAAACAAACAAACTAGAACCAACATTATATTCCTTTTTAGTAAATAGTCCTCAAGCATTCGTAAACACATTTCTTCGACCTTTTATTTGGGAACTAAAATCCCCATTAATGTTATTATCAGGACTAGAAACTTTGCTAATAATTTTGACACTGATTTTAAGCCTATGCTTTATTAAAACACTGAAAATAATAAAGTGGGAATACGTTTTATTTTGCATTTCGTTTGTACTCATTCAGTTTTTAATTATTGGTGAAACTACTCCCATTATAGGCGCTATCGCCCGTTACAAAACTACAGCATTACCATTTTTAGCAATTGCATTACTCTTTATTATTGATAAAGAAAAAATGTTGAAAAAAATGCCTTTTCTAAAAAAAATACTGAATTGATAAATTAGTTTAAATTTGTTCAATAACCTTAAAAAAATAATTATGAGTTTCAAAAGTTTATTTCGTAAAAAATCTGCAAATGTTGTTTTAAAAGAAGGAGGCGATGGAGAACATTCTGGTTTAAATAAAGTATTAAATGTTAGAGATTTAACTTTTTTCGGAATTGCTGCAATCATCGGGGGAGGAACTTTTAGTGCAATTGGGAATGCCTGTTTTTCCGGTGGACCAGCAGTTATTTTACTTTATGTAATTTGTGCGGTAGCTTGTGGATTCACAGCCATGTGTTATGCAGAATTTGCTGCTCGCGTGCCTGTTTCAGGAAGTGCTTATACATATGCTTATGTTTCTTTCGGAGAATTATTTGCTTGGATTATTGGTTGGGCATTACTAATGGAGTACTCTATTGGAAATATTTACATAGCATTTTCATGGAGCGGCTATTTTACAAACCTTTTAGATGGTTTTGGATTACACTTACCTGAATGGTTAACTATAAATTACACCGCTGCTCATCGTGCATTTCTTGAAAATGTTACAGGAGAAGGAATGTTAGCCTGGAACAACGCACCACAAATTGGCAGCTTACACATCATTTTCGATTTACCAGCAGTAATGATTAACATTATGATTACAGCTTTGGTTTATGTTGGAACCAAAGAATCCAGAAACTTCAGCAATCTCATGGTAATGATAAAATTGGCTGTTGTAATTTTAGTAATCATTGTTGGAGCTTTTTATATCGACATTGATAATTGGACTCCATTTATGCCAAATGGATTTGGCGGAGTAATGGCGGGTGTGTCTGCTGTATTTTTTGCTTACATCGGATTTGATGCGGTTTCAACTTTAGCTGAAGAAGCAAAAAATCCACAAAGAGATTTACCTCGCGGAATGATTTACTCTCTTATTATTTGTACTGTTGTTTATATTATCCTAGCACTCGTTTTAACAGGAATGGTTTCATACACCTTATTAGGAGTTAGTGATCCTCTTGCAGAAATATTTGCATTGAAAGGTGTAAAATGGATGCTGTTCATTGTCTCGATTGCAGCGGTTGTTGCAATGACTAGCGTAATGCTTGTTTTCCAAATGGGACAACCAAGAATTTGGATGACCATGAGTCGTGATGGGTTATTACCTAAACGCTTTTCTAAAATCCATCCGAAATATAAAACTCCCGGCTTCGCAACAATCATTACCGGTTTAGTAGTTGGTTTGCCAATGTTTTTCACAGATGAAAATTTTATTCTTGATTTTACAAGCATCGGAACATTGTTTGCTTTTGTTCTTGTTTGCGGTGGTGTGTTAATGCTACCATCACAAAGTGCAGAAGAAAAAACGGCTACAGAAGCTACAAAAGGAAAATTTAGATTACCGTACATTAATGCAAAATTCAGTTTTCCATTAATCATTATTGCAACCTTTTCATTTTTAATATATAAATACCCGGAGTTTTTTATTGATGCATTTATGTTTACTTCAGATAATTTCGGAGGCAAATTACCAATGATTGGATTCTTCATTGTTTGTATAACAATGACAGTTTTATCTTTCTTGAAAAACCTTTCCTTGATTCCTGTTTTAGGATTAGTATCCTGTTGCTACTTGTTAACGGGTATGGCTGCATCTAACTGGATCTGGTTTTCTATTTGGTTAGCAATTGGATTGGTTGTTTATTTCTTATATAGTAGGAAACATAGTAAGTTAGCTTAATTTGCTTGCAGATTTCGCAGATTCACGCAGACTAAACATCCGCGAGAATCCCGCGAAATCTGCGGGACATATTTATATCTCCATGCAAAAATTTTTCGTTGACGAAGACATAACAAAAGCCTCAACCATTGATTCGGAGTTTTATACTTCCGAAGAATGCTTTCAATTGTCGAAAGAAAGAATATTTACAAAGACTTGGCAATTTATTGCTGACACGGATGAAATGCGGCTATCCGGACAATTGGTTCCGCTTACAATTCTTCCTGGCTTTTTAGATGAACCCGTTTTGTTAGTACGCGATAAAGATGATTCCTTGAATTGCATTTCAAATGTATGTACTCACCGTGGTAACATCTTAGTAGAACATTCCTGCACAGAAACTCAAATCCGTTGTCGCTACCACGGCCGTAGATTTGAGCTCAGTGGCAAATTCAAACAAATGCCAGAGTTTGAAACAGTACAAAATTTCCCTTCTAAAAAAGATGATTTAGCAAAAGTTCCATTTGGTATTTGGGAGAAATTAATTTTTGCTTCCATAGCTCCTGAAATAAAACTGGATGATGCAATCGGAGAAATGAAAAAGCGACTTTCTTTTTTACCAATCAACCAATACAAATTAGAACCTACTCGTTCGCGCGACTATCTTGTAAAAGCACATTGGGCATTGTATTGCGAAAATTATTTGGAAGGCTTTCACATTCCCTTTGTTCACAATGACTTAAATGCCACTATCGATTACGGAACATATACAACTGAACTTTATCGTTATTCCAGCTTACAACTTGCACTTTCAAAAGGTGGTGAAAATGTATTTGACTTACCAAAAGATTCTCCCGATTACGGAAAACAAGTAGCAGCCTATTATTATTGGATTTTTCCCAATATTATGTTTAACTTTTATCCTTGGGGATTGTCGGTAAACATTATTAAACCAATGGGCACGCAACTTACTAAGGTTTCTTTCCTTACGTATGTGTATGATGAATCAAAACTCGACCAAGGAGCAGGAAATATGCTGGACAAAGTAGAACGCGAGGATGAAGCAATAGTAGAAAATGTTCAAAAAGGCGTCCGCTCAAGCTTCTATTCAAGCGGAAGATATTCACCCACAAGGGAAACAGGCACACACCATTTTCACAGACTTCTCTGTGAATTCATGAATAAATAGCTACTTCTTTCTTCGCATTCTAAATTGTATATTTGTAAAGAGCATTCTGTAAAAAAATCACACACAGAATACATCTTGCATACGAATGAACTAATTAACGAGTTAACTAATGAACCCAAAAATAGCATTTATTACAGGCGCAACAGCAGGAATAGGCAAAGCCACTGCGGAACTATTCGCAAAAAATGGTTACAACATAATTATCACAGGTAGAAGAAAAGAACGCTTAGACGAATTTTCAGTTCACCTCAAATCAACCTACAACATTGATGTGTTGGCATTAAATTTTGATGTCCGTAATTTGAACGAAGTTGAAACTGTTATCAGTTCAATTCCTGATCATTGGAAAAATATAAATGTATTATTAAACAATGCCGGATTAGCTGCCGGATTAAATACAATACAAGATGGAAATGTAAATGATTGGGAACGGATGATCGATACTAACATCAAAGGATTGATATATATGACGCGAAACATTGCTCCAATTATGATTGATAATGGATACGGACACATTATCAATATTGGCTCCATTGCAGGAAAAGAAGTGTATGCAAACGGAAATGTTTATTGCGCCACAAAACATGCAGTAGATGCATTAAGTAAAGGGATGAGAATCGATTTACTTTCTCACAACATAAAAGTAACAGCAATCAATCCCGGAATGGTTGAAACAGAATTTTCCCTTGTACGTTTTAATGGTGATGAAGAAAGAGCAAAAAGTGTATACAAAGGATTACAACCTTTATTACCTGAAGACATTGCTGAAACAGTATATTGGGTTGCAACCCGACCACCACATGTAAACATCAATGACATCGTAATCATGCCCACTGTTCAAGCGAATTCAACAACTACTATTCGTAAATGAGGGAAAACGAAGCACGTCCCCCTTTGAAGCAGGGCTGGAGGATGAAAAGAGCACATTAAGAACTAAAATATGCAATCGAAACTAAAAATAAAATTCACAAAACTCCCTTTCCTCTGTTTCTCTGTGTTGAAAATTTTTCTTCTCGCATTCCTCATATCATGCTCGAGCAAACAACATTGCGATTTAATAGTTCACAATGCAGTTGTTTACACAGTTGACTCTACTTTCTCAAACGCAGAAAGCTTCGCAATTAAAGACGGAAAATTTATTGCAGTTGGAACTTCTAAAGAAATATTAGAAAAATATGATGCAAAAGAAATCATTGATGCCGAAGGGAAAGCCGTTTATCCTGGATTCATTGATTCACATTGTCATTTTTACGGGTATGGACAAGGCTTACAGGAACTGGATTTAGTCGGAACAAAATCATTTGAGGAAGTAATTGAGAAAGTTGTGGAATATTCCAAAACAAATAAATCGGATTGGATCGTTGGTCGTGGTTGGGATCAAAATGATTGGGATGTAAAAGAATATCCAACTCGCTATGAATTAGAAAAATTATTTCCGAATACACCCGTTTTTTTAGAACGTGTAGATGGACACGCTGCTATTGCAAATGGAACAGCATTAAAAAAAGCAAACATCGGCCTCGATACAAAAATCAATGGTGGTGTAATTGAAATAGATTTAATTTCTAAACAAGAAGGAGAAAAATACGATTGGTTGAAATTTGAATACGGTGGAGAAACAAAACCTATTCAATATCCCTTATCTATTCCAAGTGGAATATTGGTTGATAATGCTGTAGACCTTATCAAAACAAAAATTCCAAAACCATCAAAAGAATCAATTAAAAAGTCATTGCTTGCTGCACAAAAAAATTGTTTCGCAGTTGGATTAACAACAGTTGATGATGCTGGCTTAGAAAAAATAATTGTCGACAATATTGATGAACTCCAAAAATCTGGGGAATTGAAAATGCGTGTGTATGCGATGCTCACCGACAATAAAGAAAATTTTGATTATTATTTGAAAACAGGCCCTTATAAAACTGACAGGTTAAATGTGCGCTCTTTTAAATTTTATGCTGATGGAGCTTTAGGTTCAAGAGGAGCTTGTTTGCTGGAACCGTATACGGATAAACCAGAAGGACAAGGTTTTTTATTAAATACTCCAGATTACTTCAAGCTAAATTTTTATGGCGCAAAAATAAAATTTCAAGTTAATACTCATTGCATTGGTGATTCTGCCGTTAGATTAGTTCTTAACTATTTTAATGAAATACCTATGAGAGATGCCCGATGGAGGATTGAGCATTTTCAGATTACCACTAAAGAAGATATTGAAAACTTAGCTTCAGCAATAAGAGGGAATACTAATCCTACTAATGATGGGGACAATAAGCTTATCCCATCCGTCCAACCCACTCACGCTACATCCGACATGTATTGGGCAAAAGACAGATTAGGTCCAGAACGAGTAAAATATGCCTATGCTTACAACGATTTATTAAACGCAGCAGGAATGCTTGCCATTGGAACTGATTTTCCTGTTGAAAATATTAATCCCATGTATTCGTTTTATGCGGCAGTGGCTCGTAAGGATTTAAAAGGGTTCCCTGAAGGAGGATTCCAAATGGAAAATGCTTTGTCGAGAGAAAACACTTTGCGTGGAATGACCATTTGGGGAGCTTATGCTAACTTTGAAGAAAAAGAAAAAGGCAGTATTGAAATTGGAAAGTTTGCCGACTTTGTTATCATGGAAAATGATATTATGAAATGTACTATTGATGATGTTCCGAAAGTAAAAGTAGTTTACACCTTTGTAAATGGCGAAAAAGTTTATTCTAGTAAATAATTGAAAACAAAAACAACATATATAATTTTATTCATTCTTGCGATTGTTTTCAATCTCACGGCACAAGATGGACAACCCTACCGTAGATTTAAAGTAAAGCATCGTTTAAGTGTTGCTCCAGTAAAATCGTTTTACAAAAATCATCCAAAACATACTTCTGGCACAAAAGCACAAGTTGGTTTTTTAGCTTCCTACAAAAGTGAAATATTATTAGGAAGGAGAACAAACGTATTGATTGGATTGGATTATTTCAATTACGGCTTAACTTTTAAAGGCTACTACAAAGCTGCTACATATACTTACTTATTTGATGAGAGTTTTGCTTACACACATGAAGTAAGAATACAAGAAGTGCAATTACCTTTCATGTTAAAAATCTGTTTTCTTTCAGAAAAAGAACATTTTTATTCTCCTTACTTTCTTGGGGGAATTGGAGCACGTTATGTTTTTGGTTCTTATTCAGTCATTTCCAACGATTCAACTGGATTAACCGTATACGATGCAAAAGATAATATTGATTTTGAAAACCAACGTCTGCAAAAAGGTCTTAATGCTTTTTATCAAGGCGGACTTGGAATACAATATAATTTCAGAAATTCTGGAAGAGCAGTGTTTTTCGAATTTACTTATCGTTATGGAATTTCAAGATTGCATTACGATGGAAATGAACGCACGAATGATTTGAACATCAAAGCCAATCATTTGGTTTTTGCGATTGGAATGCGGCTCTGACGGAGCTACTTCTTCTTTCTTGGTGTTATATACAACGACTCATACTTCTCTATCCAATCTTTGGGAGTCATTTTACTCATCAACTCTCCAAACAATTTAAAAGGAATTTTATCCATCTTTTTAAAACGAATACAACTTTTCCCCATATCCAATTTCGCATCAGTATGTTTGGGATACTCAGCTAAAAACCATTTCAAAAGTTTAGGATCTGCATAAATTCCCATGTGGTAAAATGCAATAAAATTCTTCTGACTCGCCATCCCTGCAAAAGGTAAAGGCTGTTTTGGATCACAATGGTAGCCATTCGGATAAAGTGAATGTGGAACCGAATATCCCATCATTCCATAGCCCATCTCCTCTTTAAATCCTTTCGGAAGATTCTTCAATACTTCTTTTCGCAATTTAATCATCGCTTCTTTTCGATCGTCTGGAAGAGAAGCAATATAATCGTCTGGTGTTTTTGCTGTTGATTGCATGTGTTACATTTTTATTTGATCAAAAATTAATCTGCGAAAATCTACGAAACCTGACTGCAGGTAGGCAGGTCTGCGAGCAATTACCCTCCAATTTTAAATCCTAAACGACTTCCTTTGGCTCGTTCATCACTATTTAATTCAAACTCTTTCACATCTTCTAGTGTCAATGTTGCTAAATGAGTTGCTGTTCTTTCAGAAGCAGGCATTCCCGCCAATCGTAAATTTTGATTTTTTATCGCTTCTCCAGCCACACCTCTTACTGTTCTTGCATTACCAAAATGTTTATCTCGGTTAGTATGCAAATGTGTAAAATATGCTTTTAAATGTGTCTCTGCATCTGGATCGGGAGTGATTTTTTCTTTAGATAAAATAGCTATGGCAATTGCATACAAATCATCTGAACCATAATCTTCAAACTTAAAGGTTCTGTCGAAACGAGATTTTAGTCCCGGATTGGATTCAATAAACACATGCATATTATCAGTATAGCCTGCTACAATCACTCCAAACTGTCCGCGCAAATCTTCCATTCGTTTTAAAATAACTTGAATAGCCTCTTGTCCGAAATCATTTGATGAGGAATTATTCGCAAGCGCATACGCTTCATCTATAAATAAAATTCCACCTTGAGCTTCCGTAATTTTTTCTTGTGTTTTAGTAGCTGTTTGTCCAACCCAACCTGCAACCAATCCTTCTCTGTCCACCTCCACAATGTGTCCGCGCTCCAACAATCCCAAGCCTTTGTATATTTTTGCTACGATGCGAGCAACGGTTGTTTTTCCTGTTCCTGGATTTCCTGTAAAGATGCTGTGCAAAGAAAATTTGTTTAACACATCACGTCCGGTTTCTTTATAGAAACGAACCAATTTCACAAGCTCATTGATTTCTTCTTTCACAGAATTCATTCCTGTCAATGCATTCAGCTCTGCCAATCCTTCTTTCAATAATTTTTCGTTTACCTCCAAACTCAATTTCTTTTTACCTTGAGCAGCAAATACTTTTTGCATATCAGCCAATTCAATGGTAGAAAGCACTTCATTGGTTAGTTCATTTACATTAGGAACACTCATCAAACGTAATCCTAAATTCATTTTCGCTTCATCAACCAATGAATAAACGTAGCGCGCATTTCCAAAAGAATTGTCTCTATTACGATACACCTCCACCAACATTTCTTCCATGTATGTTTTTGCTTCAGCAGTAATTGTCACATCCTTTTTCTTTGCTGCTAACTCTGCAATGGCAAACATTTCTTCAGGCATATAATCTTCGAAATGGAAATAATGACTGAAACGAGATTTTAATCCAGGGTTAGAATCAATAAACGTTTGCATCTCTTTCGGGTAACCAGCACACATAACAGCAATATCGCCCTTGCCATCACTCATCTCTTTCAATAATATTTCAAGCACCTCATGCCCAAAATCATTTGAATCTTCTTTGGCACGTGTTAAAGAATACGCTTCGTCAATAAATAATATTCCGCCTCTCGCTTCTTCAATAATTTTTTTCACCTTCGGAGCGGTTTGTCCGATATACTGAGCAACCAAATCCGAACGATCTACTTCTTTCACATGACCTTTTGAAAGTAAACCCATTTTTTTATAGAGCTTGCCCAACATGTTTACAACCGTAGTTTTACCAGTTCCGGGATTTCCAGTAAAAATACTGTGCAGACTAATTTTTCCGGAATCTTCAAAACCTTTTTCTTTACGAAGTTTAATGAAGTTGATATAATTGATATGATCTTTTATATTTTTTTTCACTTCTTCCATTCCAACCAACTCCTCAATTTTAGCCAACAATTGTTCTGTTGTTTCTTCTTCAGCTGGAGTTGTGGTAACTGAAGCTACACTTTGCAAAGCTTGTTCAGCAGAAACCAATGGAGTTATTTCACCTTCTTCTTCTGTTTCACCCATTTCAAATGGAATAAGTGCAACAAGCGTATCCATAAAAACGATTTCAACAGTATACTTATCGTCTTTCCAAGAACCGGCTGACTCACTACCCCATCCTGCGTCAATTGTAAAAGTTGTGTCTTGTTTTCCTTTTTCAATTATTCCGGTGCGGTGACTTTGTCCCTTCGGTTGACCTGCATCATCATAAAAATTAAAAAAGAATTCGTAATTCCAATCCGCAGAAGTTTTTGTTTTCATTTTAAACTCCACCCATAAATATGGAGTTTTATTGCGATCTAATTTTTTATAGTAAACTCTAGATGTTTGATTCCAGCCATCAAAAGCACCTGAATACAATTTCACCGACTCAACCGTAAAATAAGGGTTATTAGAAACCGTTACTTTCCCAACATCTTCAACAAAGAATTTTTTAGAGCCGACTAATTCATTGTCGATATAAGCTTCCCAAAGATAATCTCCTTTAAACCAAAATGTTCCTTCGTTTGGTGTTCCCCAACCATCACGAACATATACGATGTTCTCATCAATTTTGATTGTGATAGTAGAATCTATCGAACACAATTCTTTACGAGTACTTCCATCCATTGAAATTGCCTTTAAGGTGATTTTGGCATTCCATTCTGCTTCATCAAATAGTTTATTGTAAAAAGAAAATTCTGTTCGAAGATAAGTCGTCTCCATTTTATCAAAAACGGTACGATACTTTTTTGTCGCGTTAACCATCCATTCATCTGAAGAATAGACTTTCACTTCTTTTAACTTATAATTTTTAGCCATAACAATAATTGGGTATTTAATCTTCTCTAAAAATATAATAAAAAAGGGAAAAATGAGAGAAATGTTAAGAAATAAATTGGAAAAAAAGGGAAAGAAAAAGCCCAGACGTTTCGGTCTGGGCTTCCTAATTAGACAAAATCTCTCTAAACTAAATCTAATTATTAAAAATTGCCTTTGGCAACAGCGCTTTGTCCTGGAGCGGTAACTGAATGTTCAGCTTTTAAAACTCCATTAACAAATATTTGTACTTGAACAACATCAGTAGATGGCATCAAGTTATATGCAGATACTGAATAAGCATTAACAGTTGTGCTTGTATAGCTAAAACTGATAGATTGCTCTGTACGATTAACGTCCATGTGCATTACTTCCAATACTCCATTTGCATTTGGAGCAATGTAATCAACTCCAACTTGTCCTGAAACATTAATTATTTTATATTCAACAGCAATTGTTGTTGGAGTAGCAGCAGAAGCTTGTGGTTTCACTTCATTCTCTTTTGAACAAGAAACCGTTAAAACACTTATCAACAAAGCAACACAAACAGATAGATTTTTCATTTTATATAATTTATTATGTTATTCCGAGTGCAAAAGTACTCTTTTTCTGATACAAAACAAATATTTGTCGTTATATTTATGTTACTAGACGATAAATATATTAACAAAATCGACAAACGGCTGTTAAGAACTTCTAAAATTCAAGCCTGTATTGGAATATTGAAAAATTAGGTATGTTTGGTGTTTTCGATGAAAGGGAAAGTATGCTATTTAAAGAAATCCTGAACCATTGAATAGGCCTCAGCCGTTTCTTTCTTCATTCTATTAATAATCTCCTTGCAAGGCAAAATATCATTGATTAGCTCAACACTTTGTCCGGCACACCACAAAGTTTGGTAATTCCCTGGCTTAACAGATTGCTCCAACTTCCTCATCCCACTGATCTGCACCCACATTTTGAAGTACTTCTTTGTTGTGGAGTTGTTAGACAGCATTCTTTCAAGCCAATTTTGCTTATAACCAATTTTTTTAGCGAACGGAGTATTGATAATAGTACAAGGTGTACCTGAAATTTTTTCTGTAAGAACGATATCTGTCATTTTTGAGCTAACAATCGCGTTTTTATAATCTTGACTAACCCCTGCTTCAGTACTTGCAATAAATCTTGTTCCCACAGAAACTCCTGCTGCACCTATAGCCAACATTGATACAATTCCAGCTCCATCTGCTATTCCACCTGCAGCAATAACCGGTATGTTTGGGAATTTATGTTGCAATGCAGGAACAATTATTTGAAGTGGATTGGGTCCTGCATGTCCGCCTGCACCTTGTCCTACCGCAATAAAACCATCACAACCCAGATCAGCACACTTTTGGGCATGTTCCAGATTTGTTACATCGCAAAACACTTTCGCTCCGTAACTATGCGCCTGCTCAATAACCTGCTTCGGACTCCCAAGTGACGTTATATAAAAAGGCACTTTTTTGTCGACACATATTTTTAAATGCTTCTCATACAAAGGATTTGTTTTTTGAACAATCAAATTCACTCCATACGTTCCTTTTGCGGTAAGTTCAGACTTAGCAGCATTCAATTTGTCCAATATTTGCTCTAATTCATTCTCATTTCTATAGTTCAAGGTTGGAAAAGCTGCTGCAATCCCAGCTTTCATTCCCTCTACCAACATAGCCTCATTACTCACCAAAAACATGGGCGCCATAATCATTGGAAAATCAATTGATAATGTTTGAGTTAGTTTAGTTTGCATTTAGTACTATTTTATGGTGATAAATCGCCAAAATATTTTATTTTTGGAGAAACAAAATTAGACATTTAAAACTATCAACGATGGCAATTACACGAATATTTGATATCCTACCCCAACTTCTTGAAAAGTATAACAAGCCGAATGCGCTAGGTGCTAAAGAAAATGGCAAATGGAGAACCTATTCCACACAGGATTTTGTCGACTATGTTAATAATCTGAGCTACGGTTTATATAATTTAGGACTTGATCGTGAAGATAAGATTGCGATTATCGCTAATAACCGACCGGAATGGAATTTTGCAGATTTTGCCATTCAACAATCCGGAGCAGTAAGTGTTCCAATTTATCCTACAGTTAGTGAACACGATTTAGCTTTCATTTTAAACGATGCTAAAATTAAATACGTTTTTGTATCAACTGCTGAATTACATGCAAAAGTAAAAGCTGCCTCAGTAAATGTTCCTTCCATAAAAGGAATATATACTTTCAACACAGTTGATGGAACAAAAAATTGGATGGAATTAGTGAATGATGGAAAACAGAATCCGAAAGCAAAAGAAATTGAAACAATAAAAAGCAGCATTCAACCTAACGATTTATTTTCCATTTTATATACATCCGGAACAACAGGTAATCCGAAAGGAGTAATGCTTTCTCACAACAACTTAATAAGCAACTCTATTGCTTGTCAAGTTTTAGCCCCGTTTGAGCATACGTGGATTGCTTTGAGCTTTTTGCCACTGAATCACGTTTACGAACGTATGTTAAGCACACTTTATTTTTACTTAGGTGTTTCTGTATATTATGCTGAAAGTATGGAAACGATTGGCGATAATTTAAAAGAAATTAAACCTCAAATATTTGGAACTGTTCCACGCTTATTAGAAAAAGTGTACGATAAAATTGTTGCAAAAGGAGAAGAACAAACCGGAATTAAAAAGAAATTATTTTTCTGGGCTTTGGATTTAGGATTGCGTTACGAATTAAATGGAGCAAATGGCTGGTGGTATGAATTTCAATTAAAAATCGCAAACAAATTAATTTTCTCAAAGTGGAGAGAAGCATTGGGAGGAAATGTTGTTGCTGTAGCATCCGGTGGTGCTGCATTACAACCTCGTTTAGCTAGAGTATTTCAAGCAGGAAAAATAATTGTATTAGAAGGTTATGGACTAACGGAAACATCACCCGTTGTGGCTGTAAATAATTTTCAACCCAACAGTATAAAGTTTGGAACAGTTGGAACAGTTATAGATAAAGTAACTATAAAGATTGCTGATGATGGTGAAATTTTAGTAAAAGGTCCGAATGTGATGTTAGGTTATTATAACCGTCCGGATGCCACAGCTGAAGTTATGGACAGCGAAGGTTGGTTCCACACAGGAGACATTGGAGTTTTTGAAGAAAATCGTTTCTTAAAAATCACCGATCGTAAAAAAGAAATTTTTAAAACATCTGGAGGAAAATACATCGCTCCTGTTATGATTGAAAACAAATTAAAAGAATCTCCATTTATTGAACAAGCAATGGTGATTGGAGAAAATCAAAAATATGCCTCTGCTTTTATTGTCCCGTCTTTTGCATTCTTAAAAGAATATTGCAAACGTAAAGGTATTGAATTTACAAGCAACGAGGAGATCATTAAAAACCCAACCATCAAAGCTCGTATTATAGAAGAGGTTGAAAAAGCTAACAAAACGCTGGCACAATACGAAACCATTAAGCGCCCTGAATTACTTCCTCGCGAATGGAGCATCGAGAAAAACGAAATGACTCCTAAGCTTTCATTAAAACGAAAAGTAATTATGGCATCGAATAAAGATTTGTTGGATAAAATTTTTGGAGCAGCATAAATTTATGTCATCTAAAAAAAATCAAAAGCATAAACCTCACGAACCGAAACTAAAATCGGAAACGACTGACATTACCATCAATAAAAAGTTGATTTTAAAACTTTCGATGGTTATCGCTCTTGTTGCTTTTTTTCTTTACGCAAATACACTCAATCATCAATTTGTTCTGGATGACTATTCTGTTATCAAAGAGAATCAAATGACAAAAGGTGGAACAGCTTCTTTAAAGGAAATTTTCGCAAACAGTTATAGAGCAGGTTATGGAAACAATGAAAACAATTTATATCGTCCACTTACAAAAGCAATGTTTGCCATCGAATGGCAATTCTCCCCCGACAATGCACATTTTCACCATTTGATAAATGTATTGATGTATGCACTTGTTTGTGTCTTATTGTTTATTGTTTTATTACGCTATACAAAAATCAATGTTTATATTTTATTCATTACAGCATTGATATTTGCAGCGCATCCTATCCATACCGAAGTTGTAGCAAATATTAAAAGCAGAGATGAAATTTCCAGTATGTTGTTTATATTGCTTTCTTTGATTTGTATTCACAAATACCTTTCTTCAAATAAAATTTTGATGTTGATTGGAACTTTGGGATGTTTCTTTTTAGCCTTGTTATCAAAAGAATCAGCAATTGTTTATGTTGCTTTAGCTCCTTTATTTATTTACTTTTTTACCGAGACAACTTTAAAAAACAACATCAAAGTAACTACTTCATTAGCTGTTGTTGCTATTTTATATATGATGCTGCACATGAAAATTATTGGCAGTATTGGAATTAAAAATATTCCTGTAATTGATAACTCATTGTTGTATACTACAAACGTAATTGAACAAAAAGCAACGGCCATTTTAATTATGGGAAAATATTTTTTATTGATGTTATTTCCTCACCCTTTGTCTTCTGACTATTCATTTGATACCATTCCTATTGTTACTTCATTGGCAAACATTGGATTTTTATTGGCTTTGGCTTTTCACATCTTCTTATTGTTTTTTGCACTCAAAAAAATAAAAGAAAAACATATTCTTTCTTTTTGCATTTTATTTTATTTAGGAAGCATGGCCTTAGCGTCCAATATTTTTATGCTAATCGGAACACATTTGGCAGAACGCTTATTATTCTTTCCATCTGTGGCATTTTGTTTGGCCGTAGTTTATTTCTTATGCAAATTATTTAAAATCGACTTTACAGATGCATCTCCTAAATTCAATTCCTTGTTTAAAATAAACACAACATTGTTATCTATAGTTGGAGTACTGCTGATATTGTATTCCATTAAAACATATTCCAGAAATAAAGATTGGAAATCAGATACCCATTTATTCGGGCGAGATTTAGAAACTGTTCCAAACAGTGCACACATGCTGTTTTACTATGCGAACAATTTGGCTAACAAAGATTCTTTGAATGCCGTTAAAAATCCGATTGAACGCGAACAACGTTTAATAAAAGCACAAAAAAGTATTACCAAAGCATTGCAATTGTATGAACTTTTCCCAGATGCACACAACGTAGCTGGCCGAGTGTTTTATGAGCAAAAGAATTACGATGCCGCTTTTAAAAGTTACAGCAGAGCAATGGAAATGAATCCCGGAAAAGGAATGTATCACAACAATGCCGGAACCTGTTTGTTTTCTACAGGCAGATTTGAAGAAGCCGCAAAAGCATTTCAGAAAGCTGTAGACATTGACAAATATGATGTGGATGCAGAATGTAATTTAGGAAGTGCTTACGGAGCGATGGGAGAAAACTATAAGAACCAAAACGATATTGCCAATGCAAACAAAATGTTCGCTATTGCGATTGAGCATTTTAAAAAAGCAACACAGATAGATCCGAATTATAAATCGGCTTACCAGTTTATTGGAATTACTTATAAGAATATTGGTGATTCTATAAACGGACAACTGTATTTGAATAAAGCTGCTAGTGTAAAGCAATGATAAAAAAAACATTACTATTTCTACTCTTCTTTATCTGCATACATAATTTAACAGGACAAAATGACTCTATTAAAAAAAATCATTTATCCGTAAATCTTGCTTCAGGATTAATAAGCGGTGAAGCCGGTTTTTTTTATGACCATCGAATAAACGATAAATATGCTTATCAAATTTCCTATGGACATCGATTTTATAATTTCAATATTATTGTAAATGGCGGCTACGGTATAGGTTATTTAATTTTACCACAGACCGGAGACATTGCGAGGATTGGCATCAAAAGATTTATTATGACTAGAAAAGACAAAGGCTTTAAACCTGTTTATTTAACCGGCAGGCTAAGCTACTGGAATCTCCACACTCCAAAATATTGTACGAGGTATGATTCAAATGGATTAAATGCCATTTTGAGAGAAACCATTTCTGTGGAGAAATATTGGGGTAATATTGCGGTTGGTATCGGCAAAGAATTTTATCCTAGCAAGCATTTATTTTTTGACATCTTTTATTCTGCAGGAATTTCAATAGGAGTAAAAAAAATCCACAAGTATGCTTATGGAACAAGTGGTTCATGCGATTCTAATACTTATCCAGACAACACATTTACAAAAAAAACCTCAATTTGTCCAACAATTGAATTAGGCTGTAAATTTGGATTTAGCTGGTAAGACAAAAGTCATTATCTATTTTACGACAAGAATTTTTTCAATTGTTGTTTGCAGATTTTCATAATCAACATAGCCTTTTGCTATCAGGTAAAATTGATTGTCCTTCACAAGAATCACAGCAGGAAATCCGCTTATTCCCCATTCTTGAATCATCTTAAATTGATTGGTAGTTTCGTATTTAAATTCATCACTGTTCCATCGTTTTAAAAATTCAGTTGAATCAATATTGTAAGGTTTTATAAGTTCCAAATAAACGTTTTCATCTTCCAAGTTCTTTCCATCAATATAATGTGCCTTTTGCATAGATGAAGCAAAAGCAATTGCATCCTTTTCGTTAAAGGATTTAAAAACTTCTAATGCGATGCAAGGTTTTAAGGAAGACAAGAATAAACTTTTGTCTTTTAATTGTGACAAGTAAGGTTCTCCAAATGTTACTCCCGTTAATTCTTCTAATCGAGGTAACGCTTTTAAAATATAATCGGCAAATGCTCCCACAGGTCCTACTCTATCTCCAACTATCATTCCTCCGCTAATAATATCAAAGTCCATTTTATCTTTATATTCTTCTTGAATTTTTCGGATAACTGGAGAAAAACCGTAACACCAACCACACAATGGATCGTATATATAAATAATTTTAGACTTCATCATTCTCTTTTATAAATTTAGGCAGGCTCAAGTTTTTCTTTACTGCTACAATCCGAATTCCTATAATTAACAATGCAGCAATTAAAAAGTTTACATTACGTTCACATCCAAAATAATCCAAGGTCAAATAAGCTACTGCTCCTACCAAACAGGCCGTGGCATATATTTCTTTTTTGAATATGATTGGAATCTCATTGGTCAAAACATCTCGTATTACACCACCCATTACAGCCGAAAACATTCCCATCAATGCAGCAATAACTGGATTTACTCCCAAACTCATTGCTTTTTCGGTTCCTACAATGGTAAACATAGCTATACCAACTGTATCAAATAAAAAGAAGGTTCTTCGCAATTTAATTAAGGTCTTAAAAAAAAAACTCGCCAGTACTACTCCTATAATAATCGCATAAACGAAAAAGATGTCGTTTATCCATACCAAGGGATAACTGCCCAGTAGAATATCCCTTAAACTACCGCCACCGATGGCTGTAATAAATCCAATAAAACTAGCTCCAAACCAATCGGGTTGCGCTTTGTCGTTGGCCGCCAATGCTCCTGAAATGGCAAAAAAGCCTGTTCCTAAAACCTCTAAAATGTATTGTGTTTGCATAGCTAAATAAAGTACAAAGTTAGTCAAGAAAGCACATATGACATAAATCAACTAAAAATAATATTGTTATGCTTGCATAGTATTAAAATATTGTTCTATATTTGTTATCCTATGTCGAAAAAGCATACAGAAACCGTTGATTCAAAATTAAAATCTGCCTGGCAGATTATCTCCCGAATGTACAATGCGGAAGCTGCACAATATGGTGGAAGTATTGCCATTGGCCACTTTTTATTAAACATCGATAGCGATGAAGGTGCTTATGCTTCTGACATTGCTCCCAAATTAGGAATGGAAAGCACATCTTTGTCGCGTATCATCAAAGCACTTGAAGATGAAAAATTAATTATCCGCAAAGCCGACAAAGAAGATAAACGCAAGGTTAAGATTATCTTAACACAAAAAGGCAAAGAAAATAAAGAGCTCGCCAAGAATATTGTACGTAATTTTAATACGGAGATTGAAAGTAAATTGGGAAGAAACAAAATAGAAGAATTCTTAAAAACAATGAACGATATTATTTCTCTTGCAGAGGAACGTAATAAATTGATAAAACAGTATTAATTATGAATAGAACAATTAAAAAAGTAGCCATTCTTGGTTCTGGTGTAATGGGCAGCAGAATTGCTTGTCATTTTGCAAACATTGGTATTGAAACAATCTTACTAGATATTGTTCCGAAAGACGCAACAGCTGATAAGAAGTCAAGGAACAAGATTGTAGATGATGCTTTGGCGTTTGCTTTAAAGTCGAACCCTTCTCCTATTTATCGCAAAGCATTTGCAAAACGTATTACCACTGGAAACTTTGATGACAACATGAAAGACATCGCTTCTTGCGATTGGATCATTGAAGTGGTTATCGAACGTTTGGACATTAAAAAACAAGTTTTCGAAAACGTAGAAAAATATCGTAAGCCTGGAACATTAATTTCATCCAACACTTCCGGAATTCCTATTCATTTAATGAATGAAGGGCGTAGCGAAGATTTTCAAAAACATTTTTGTGGAACTCACTTTTTTAATCCTCCACGCTATTTAAAATTATTAGAAATTATTCCTACTCCAAAAACTTCACCCGAAGTAGTTGATTTTTTAATGCATTACGGAGAATTATACTTAGGAAAAACTACTGTATTGTGTAAAGATACTCCTGCTTTCATTGCCAATCGAATTGGTGTTTATGGAATCATGAGCTTGTTTCACACCGTTGAAAAAATGGGATTGACCATTGACGAAGTAGATAAATTAACAGGACCCGTTTTAGGCCGACCAAAATCTGCAACATTTAGAACCTGTGATGTTGTTGGATTAGACACATTGGTACATGTAGCAAACGGAGTAGCAGAAAGCTGTCCGAAAGACGAAGCCATCGACTCATTTAAAATTCCGGGCTATGTTTCTAAAATGGTAGAAAATAAATGGCTGGGAAGTAAAACAGAACAAGGCTTTTTCAAAAAAGTAAAGGGCGCTGATGGAAAATCTGAAATTCATTCTTTGGATTTAAAAACATTGGAATACAAACCTTCTGTGAAAGCAAAATTTGCAACACTGGAAGCAACCAAATCAATCGACAATTTACGCGACCGCATGAAAGTGCTGATTGCAGGAACAGATAAAGCTGGAGAATTTTATCGCACTTCTTTTTATGGATTGTTTGCCTACGTTAGTAATCGCATTCCTGAAATTACCGATGAACTTTTTAAAATTGATGCAGCAATGAATGCAGGTTTCGCTTGGGAACTTGGACCGTTTGAAGCATGGGATGCAATGGGAGTTTCGGAAACAGTAAAGGCAATGGAAGTAGCAGGCAAGAAACCTGCACAATGGATTTACGATATGCTTTCTTCTGGAGCGAGTACTTTTTACAAAGTAGAAAACGGAAGCAGAAAATATTATGACATTCCATCAAAATCTTATAAAGTAATTCCGGGAACCGAATCATTTATCATCTTGGATAACATTCGTGCAAACAAAACTGTTTGGAAAAATAGTGGAGCAACACTTACTGATATTGGTGATGGAATTGTAAACTTAGAATGGAATACAAAAATGAATTCTATTGGTGCCGAAGTAATTGAAGGAATAAACAAATCCATTGAGATTGCAGAAAAAGATTTTAGAGGATTGGTGATTTCTAACGAAGGGGCAAATTTTTCTGCCGGAGCAAATGTGGGAATGATTTTTATGATGGCGGTAGAACAAGAATATGATGAATTGAATTTTGCCATCAAAACATTTCAAAATACAATGATGCGTGTCCGCTACTCTTCCATTCCGGTTGTTGTAGCTCCTCACAATTTAGCATTGGGCGGAGCTTGCGAAATGAGCATGCATTCCGACAGAGTTGTTCTTCACGCTGAAACCTATATGGGATTAGTAGAATTTGGTGTTGGTCTTATTCCCGGTGGTGGAGGAACAAAAGAATTCGCAGTGCGTTTATCGGATGAATTGCAAGAGGGTGATATTGAATTAAATAATTTCCGTGATCGTTTTTTAACAATCGGTCAAGCAAAAGTTGGAACATCGGCTTATGAAGCTTTTGATTTAGGATATTTAAGAAAAGGAAAAGATGTGGTTGTGATTTCTCGTAACCGTGTTTTAACAGAAGCAAAATTAAATTGCATTGAATTAGCAGAAGCAGGTTATACAATGCCAGTGCATCGCAAAGACATTCGCGTACTTGGAAAACAAGCATTGGGATTGGCCTACTTAGGAGCAAATTCAATGTTAAGCGGACATTATATCAGCGAACACGATGCGAAAATTTCTCAAAAATTAGCTTGGGTTTTATGTGGAGGGGATTTATCTCAACCAACAATCGTAAGCGAACAATATTTATTGGATTTAGAACGTGAAGCATTTTTGTCGCTTTGCGGTGAAAGAAAAACATTGGAAAGATTGCAGAGTATTATAACTGGTGGCAAAATTTTAAGAAACTAGTATATGAATTTCAACAAACAATTTGCTGAAATATTAACTCTTGCACAACAAGCTCGTTACAATGCCTTTAAAAACGTAAACGCAGAGCTTCTTAATTTATATTGGCAAGTAGGAGAATACATCAGCAGAAAAGTAGAAAGTGCGGAATGGGGAATGAATGTTGTGGACAATCTTGCCGATTTTATGGAGAAAAAATCTCCAGATTTGAAAGGTTTTGAACGAAGAGGATTATACCGAATGAAACAATTTTTTGAAACATACAAAAGCACTCAAATAGCTGGAATAACAGGCAATACAAGGGCTATCACAAAAGTGTCCGCACTGCGGACACAATTGAAGAAAAACAACAAAAATACAAAAGTGTCCGCACTGCGGACACAATTTAGCATCAATGATGTATCTGATATTAAAAGCTCGATATTGGCTCAACTCAGCTGGACAAATCATCGTTTAATTTTATCAAAAACAACATCCGATGAAGAAAAAATATTTTATCTACTATTAACAATAAAAGAAAACTATAGTTCTAGAGAACTAGAAAGACAAATAAACAGTGGTTATTATGAACGGGTAATGTTATCCCGCAAAAAAGTGTCGCCTGTTGTGACACAATTAAAAAAAGACATTACACTGGCAATAAAAGACACTTACGTATTTGAGTTTTTAAATTTGCCAGATGCACATTCTGAAAATCAATTACAAAAAGGACTTGTAAATAACATAAAACAGTTATTACTAGAACTTGGAAAAGATTTTTCATTCATAGGAGAAGAATATAAAGTAAAAGTGGGCAAGCATGATTATTTCATTGATTTGCTTTTTTATCATCGCGAGTTGTGCTGTTTAGTAGCATTTGAATTAAAAATAACTGATTTTGAACCAGAACACTTAGGCAAAATGAACTTTTATTTGGAAGCACTAGATCGTGATGTAAAGAAAAAACACGAAAACCCAAGCGTTGGAGTATTACTTTGCAAACAAAAAGACAACGAAGTTGTAGAATATGCATTGAGCAGAAATCTTTCTCCAACAATGATTTCAAAATATAAAACACAGTTAATCGACAAAAAATTACTCAAGAAAAAATTACACGAATTGTTTCTATTAGAAGATTCTAAAAGTTTTAAAAATTAAAAACATGAACGCATACATAGTAGCAGGTTTCAGAACCGCAGTAGGAAAAGCAACAAGAGGTGGATTTAAATTCACTCGTCCGGATGATTTAGCAACTGACGTTATCAAACATTTAATGGCTAGTGTTCCAAATATTGCACACGACCAAGTAGATGATTTAATTGTTGGTAACGCAATGCCCGAAGCAGAGCAAGGATTAAATATGGCAAGATTCATTTCTTTAATGGCATTCAATACCGATAAAGTTTCTGGAATGACTGTGAACAGATATTGTGCATCTGGTTTAGAAACGATTGCAATTGCTGCTGCAAAAATTCATGCTGGTATGGCTAATTGTATTGTTGCTGGCGGAGCAGAAAGTATGAGTTTGATTCCAATGGGGGGCTGGAGAATTGTTCCCCACGCTGGAGTTGCACTCGCACATCCTGATCATTATTGGGGAATGGGATTGACTGCTGAAGCCGTTGCAAATGAATATAAAGTTAGTCGCGAAGACCAAGATGCTTTTGCTTTTAAGTCGCACATGAAAGCTATCAAAGCTATCAAAGAAGGGAAATTTAAAAATGAAATAGTTCCTGTTAAAGTTTCTGAAACGTATTTGGATGAAAATGAAAAAAAGAAAGTACGTGACTTTATTATTGATACAGATGAAGGTCCGCGTGCCGATACAACGCTTGAAGCATTAGCAAAATTAAAACCAGTGTTTGATGCGAAAGGTTCGGTTACAGCAGGTAACTCTTCACAAACAAGTGACGGAGCGGCATTTGTAATGATTGTTAGCGAGAAATTTTTAAAAGAAAATAATTTAACACCCATTGCACGAATGATAAGTTTTGCAGCAGCAGGAGTTCCTCCTCGCATCATGGGAATTGGTCCGGTTGCAGCCATTCCGAAAGCATTGAAATTAGCAGGAATGACTTTAGGTCAAATTGATTTGATTGAATTGAACGAGGCATTTGCTTCTCAATCATTGGCTGTTTGTAGAGAGTTGAATATCAATCAAGACATTGTGAATGTTAATGGCGGAGCAATTTCACTTGGACATCCATTGGGTTGTTCCGGAGCGAAATTATCTGTACAATTATTTTCTGAATTAAAACGTCAAAACAAAAAATACGGAATTGTCAGCATGTGTGTTGGTACAGGCCAAGGTGCTGCTGGTATATTTGAAATGTTGTAATCGAAATAAAAATGGAAAAAGAAAAAATTCAGGCAATGATGAATGTTGGAAAAGACGAACAGATTGCAGGAATGTGGATTAGTAAGCATATTCCGGGAACTGGATATTATAAACTTCTTGCAAAAGAAAAAAAAGATGGCACCTGTGAATGGGTTCATTTTATTCAGAGAGATGATGGCAGTAAAGAAAAACTTTATTCTGGAAATACAAATAACTCCGAAGAATTAAAGTTAGTTCTTCAAGCAATGAATAGTGTGCTTACAAAAACTTTTGGAGATGATGTTAAGATGGGAGAAGGCAATCCCGACATTTATACTACTGATGGCACAAAAGCAGGTAAAGAAATAAACTAATAAATAACATATAATTATTCAACGTAATCTCAAATTCATAAAACTATGTCGTTAAAAGGCGGAGAATTCCTAATCAAAGAAACAGAAGCAAAAGATGTATTTATTCCTGAAGAGTGGAATGAAGAACAATTAATGATTGCACAAACTTGTCACGAATTTTTAGCTCAAAATGTTTGGGATAAATTAGATCGTATTGATGCACAAGAAGAAGGTTTGATGGTTGACTTGCTAAACAAAGCAGGTGAACTGGGTTTATTAGGAATATCTGTCCCAGAAGAATATGGTGGATTCGGAAAAGATTTTACAACATCCATGTTGGCCACTGAAATTTTAGGTGCCGGACATTCATTTGCGGTTGCGATTTCTGCTCATACAGGAATTGGAACACTTCCGATTTTATATTATGGATCTGCTGAACAAAAAGCAAAATACATTCCAAAATTAGCCAGTGGCGAATGGAAATCGTGTTATTGCTTAACAGAGCCAAGTGCAGGCTCTGATGCAAATTCAGGAAAAACAAATGCAAAACTTTCTGCCGATGGGAAGCATTATATTTTGAACGGACAAAAAATGTGGATTACCAATGGTGGATTCGCTGATATTTTTACTGTATTTGCAAAAATTGATGACGATGAAAATTTGAGTGCCTTCATCGTTGAAAAAACATTTGGTGGAATTTCATTGAATCCTGAAGAACACAAGATGGGAATCAAAGGAAGTTCAACGCGACAAGTATTCTTTAACGATTGTAAAGTTCCGGTAGAAAATTTATTATCGGACAGGCAAAATGGGTTTAAGATTGCGGTAAACATTTTGAATCTTGGTCGTGTTAAATTAGCTGGAGCAGCTATTGGAGGCTCAAAAGAAACAAATACAAAATCCATTCAATATGCAAATGAACGTCAGCAATTTGGAAGATCAATTTCTAAATACGGAGCTATTCGTCACAAGTTAGCTGAACAAGCGATTAGAATTTATGCTAGCGAGTCTGCTATTTATAGAGCTAGTCAGAATATTGAAGATGCAACAAAAGCATTGATAGCTGGTGGGATGGACGAAGCAAAAGCAAAATTAAAAGGCGTTGAACAATTTGCTGTAGAAGCTGCGATTCTAAAAGTACATGGTTCAGAAGTATTGGATTATGTAGTAGATGAAGGAGTTCAAATTTATGGCGGAATGGGATACAGTGCAGAAGCTCCAATGGACAGAGCATATCGTGATGCGCGTATCAATCGCATTTTTGAAGGAACAAATGAAATCAACAGAATGTTAACCGTTGACATGATGTTGAAACGTGCGATGAAAGGGGAATTGGATTTGATGGGACCAGCACAAGCAGTTGCTGCTGAGTTAATGGGAATTCCGGATTTCTCTTCTTCCGAAACAATAACATTCTCAAATGAAAAAAAGTATGTAACCGGATTTAAAAAATCGGTATTGATGGTGGCTGGTGCTGCTGTTCAAAAACTGATGATGCAATTAGGAAAAGAACAAGAGATTTTAATGAACCTTGCGGACATGATTATTGAAACATATGTGAGTGAATCGGTTTTACTGCGTGTAGAAAAATTAGTAAGCATAAAAGGGGAAGAAGCATGTAAGGAACAATTAGACATGATGCGTGTATATATAAACGATGCTGCTGATAAAATTCACAAATCAGGAAAAGAAGCTATCAATACGTTTGCAACCGGTGATGAACAAAAAGCAATGCTGATGGGCTTAAAGCGTTTTACAAAAACAGAAGCATTAAATACAACAGAAGCAAGAAGAACTGTCTCTGCCAAGTTAATTGCTGAGAATAAATATTGTTTCTAACCTCACCCTAAATCCCTCTCCTAGAAAAAGGAGAGGGACTTAAAAAATGGAACTCCAAACAGCATATTACTCATCGCCTATCGGAACTCTTGAAATAAAAGGGAACGAAAATGGTTTGATGAGTTTATTATTTATGGATGAACCCTTTGAAGCCACCATTAAAATTCCGGAGTTACTAAAAGAAACTTTTTATCAATTGGATGAATACTTTACCGGTATTAGAAGAGAGTTTGGATTAAAATTAAACCCCGAAGGAACCGAATTTCAAAAGCGTGTTTGGAAAGAGTTGATAGAAATTCCCTTTGGAAAAACCTGCTCGTATTTGGATGTTTCTGTAAAATTGGGAGATGAAAATGCGACAAGAGCCGTAGGCAATGCAAATGGTAAAAACCCCATCGCGATAATTGTGCCTTGTCACCGAGTAATTGGAAGTACTGGCAAGCTGACTGGATATTCAGGAGGAGTGTGGCGCAAAGAATGGCTACTCAAACATGAAACAGAAGTGATTTTCGGGAAACAGACTGCTCTTTTTTAATTTCATAATCCGATTATTTATTGTTTTATTTGTACTACCAAAACAAGCTGCCGTGAGCAAAAAGGAGTTTTTTTCAGCATTCTTAAAACAAGGAAAAAATGTCGGGTCGGTTACCCCGAGCTCTAAATTTTTGGTTAAAAAAATGGTGGAACCCATCCAATTCAAAGATGTGAAATGCATTGTGGAATTAGGCCCGGGAACAGGAATTATCACTCACGAACTTCTAAAACAAATGCCTCCTAATTCTATTCTTCTGGCTTTTGAAATCAATAAAGAATTTTGTGATACACTTAGCCTTATCAACGACCCAAGATTAAAAGTAATAAGCGATTCTGCTGAAAAACTGGAAGAATATCTAAAAAAGTACAAAGTAGAAAAAGTAGATTATGTGGTTTCTTCCCTCCCACTCTTTATGATTCCTGACACAGTTGTGGATACAATACTAGAAGTTGTAATAAGAACTTTAAAAGCTGATGGAGCATTTATTCAATATCAATATTCCCTAAATGCGTATAAACGATTTAAAGCTATCTTTAAAAATGTGGATTTGAATTTCACTCCAATGAACATTCCGCCTGCATTTATATTTACCTGCACTAACTAAAAGTCTTCGATATTTCTACTAAAATACAGAATGCTCCGCATAGCGACTCCTTTGTCACACTGAGCGGAGTCGAAGTGCAGACAAAGAAGCATCACACTACGATTTAAGGAGCATTAATTGTTTCTAATTCTTCAAAAGACTCAATCGTTAATTTTTTGCTCTTCTTTCCAACTCGATAATAAACAATTGCTCCTTGTGTGTAATCTGCAATCGGCACCATCAATTCCATTGGCGGAGCACCCGGTCGACCGCTACCTCGATTTTTTGTCGAATAAAAATGGATGTTATATGTTCCTTTTTTTTTAATGGAAGATGCATCTACTTGTTGAGAAGGACTATCAACTATAAAAACATTGAACGGTCCTGACTTCTGTGTATATACATTCACAACTGAGTCAATCGACACCTTACATTTTTTATTTTTTTTTACTTGAACAGTGTAATTAATCGTTGATGTTGGAGAGGCTCCCGCATTAGTAGTTTGCTTTGTAGCTTTTATCAATTTCAAATCTTGCGCAAAAGTTGCGGACGAAACCAGAAGTAACAACAGAATTATTTTACGCATACTTTTAAATTTATTGATTGAGTAAATTTAACTAATTTTATCCTATGTACATACCATCATACTATAAAGAAAACGATGAGCAGAAACTAATTGAGTTTATGCAAGCGTATCATTTCGCTACACTCATCAGCACTAAGGATTCCAATATTTGTGCCACACACCTGCCTTTTGTAATTGAAAAACGCGGAGAAAAACTAATATTGGTTTGTCACATGGCAAAAGCTAATCCGCAATGGGAAGCTTTTACACAAAATGAGGTGCTTGTGATTTTCCAAGGTCCGCATGCTTATATTTCCCCAACACATTACGAAAAGCAACAAAATGTTCCGACTTGGAATTACATTGCTGTGCATGCAACAGGGAAAACAAAAATCATTTCAGAACCCACAGAAGTTATTGCCCTAATGGAGAAAACCATCAACCATTTTGAAAAAGGCTTTTATGAGCAATGGAAAAACTTATCTCCCGAGTATGTAAACGGAATGCTAAAAGCTATTATAGGATTTGAAATTGAAGTAACGAAGCTGGAAGGGAAATTCAAATTGAGTCAGAACAAAACGAAGAACGAACAACAAAACATTGTTGAGTCATTAGGAAAGAGTGAAGATACTGCTCAGGCTGAAGTTGCAAAGGAGATGAAGAAGAAGTTGTAGATTATTTTTCGTTTGGGTGATACGATAATGCTCCTGATGGACAACAATTCACCTGTTCAATTATTCTTTCGCTGGAAGCACCATCCATTTTCACCCAAGGTTTTTCCATCGGTTTAAACACATCGCCCAATTCTTTCCAACATTTTTTTGAATGAGTACACACTTTGGGTTTCCACACAAGAGTGATGTCGTTGTTTTTATAATTGATTGAAGGTTCTTTTTCCATAAAAATAAAATTACATTCCTTTCAACACACCTTCTGTTTTCTCCAACATCTCATCTGTAAAATCCAAATGTGTAACAAAACGAATGGCTTGTTTACCAAAGCCTACAGCCTTAATATTGTTATCTGCTAATTTTTGTATAAATCCTTCTGGATTTATTTTTTCGCTCAAATTAAAAATGATGATGTTCGTATCTACGGGCAATACGTTATCAATATAACTTAAACTACTCATTGTTTTTGCTAATTGCTTCGCTCGTTTGTGATCTTCTTTTAATCTTGTGACATTGTTATCCAAAGCATAAACCCCTGCAGCTGCTAAATAACCTGCTTGACGCATTCCACCACCAAAAACTTTTCTAACTCTTCTGGCTTTTCTGATAAATTCAGTTTCACCCAATAGCAATGAACCAACCGGAGCTCCTAAGCCTTTAGATAAACAGATAGAAACAGAATCAAAACAGGCGCCTACCTCCGAAGCGGAGTAACCTGCTTCTACAATGGCGTTAAAAATTCTTGCACCATCTAAATGGTAATTCAATTTATTTTTTTTGCAAACTTCTGACACTTCCTGCATCTGTTTTAAGGAATAAAAACTTCCTCCTGCTCTGTTTGCAGTATTTTCGATACAAACCAAACTCGTTTTTGTTAACCAGTCGTAAATAGGATTCACACTTTCCTGAACTTGTTGAGCAGAAACCCTTCCGCGTTCTCCCTGAATTAATTTTGCCTGAACTCCTGAATTGAATGCAATTCCTCCACCTTCGTAATTATAAATATGAGCGGTGGCATCACACAATACTTCATCACCCGGATTCGTATGTACTTTAATAGCAATTTGGTTTGTCATGGTTCCAGAAGGACAAAACAAAGCGGCCTCCTTTCCAAATAACTTTGCAGACTTTTGCTCCAAAGCAATTACGGTTGGTTCTTCAGCAAACACATCGTCACCCACTTCCGCATTAAACATTGCCTCCAACATTTGTTTTGTTGGTTTTGTAACAGTATCACTTCTTAAATCTATTATCATATCTATATTTTTTTCATTATCACCCCCTCTCCACATGGAGAGGGGATTAAGGGGAGAGTCCTACTTTTTTCTCGCTATCATCAACCCATCTCTAACCGGCAACAATATGTGCTCTACACGTGAATCGTTATGAATTTTTTTATTGTAATCGTGAATTGCTTTTGTATCCACATCCATTTTTGATTCATCATCTAATACTTTCCCGCTCCACAATACATTATCGGCAATAATAAATCCTCCGCTTCTTACTTTATCAAATACTAAATCGTAATAAGCAGCATAATTTTTTTTATCGGCATCAATAAAAACCAAATCAAAAACCTCATTGATAGTTGGAATAATTGTTAATGCGTTTCCTACATAATGCTTTACCTTATCCTTCAAACCTGCTTCTTCAATAAAAGAACTAACCATGCTTTCCAGTTCATCATTGATATCGATCGTATGAAGCTTTCCGTTTTTTTGTAACCCTTGAGCCAAGCAAATTCCCGAATAACCGGTATAAGTACCAATTTCCAGTATTTGTTTTGGTTGCAACATTTTACTGAGCATACTTAAAACATTACCCTGCATGTGTCCTGATAGCATTCGGGGCATCAACACTTTTGCATGCGTTTCCCTGTTTAACTTTTTTAGCACATCCGACTCGGCTTGAGAATATGCCAAAGCATAATTTTCAATTTTTTCGTCAATAAATTCCATTTATTTAAGATTTGTAATACGAATGTACATAATAATATGCTTGTTAAAAAAAAATGAAAAAAAACCTTTAAAGTTCAATATTGGCAAAGCATTTACCAAATAAAACAGTCAAAAAAAACAGCCTTTTCAACGACCTGATGTTTATAAGTTTAAATCCAGTGAAGTTGTAACTCCTTATATTATAGAGAATTTAGTAGGGTTAATGGAAGGACTATGTCTATTCAATTGCATTAACGATAAATTATTTTTATGAAAAAAATACTTGTCATTTTTTCTCTTCTATTCCTCTTTATCGGTGCTTTTGCGCAAAAAAGTCTGAAGCCTAATTTAAAGCAACTGAGTAAAGAAGAGACTAAAAAATTGAATGATGCAGAATATTTTTACACAGAAGAAAACTACCTAAGGGCATTACCTCTATTTATTGAGCTAATGACGGCACACTCAACTGATTTATACCTCAAATTTAAAACGGGGATATGTTATTTAAGAAAAAGTGATGAAAAAAGCAAGGCAATTCCCTTATTCAAAGAAGTGCACGCGGGAGATCCGGGCAATCAAGACATCAATTTTTATTTAGGAAGAGCTTACCATCTAAATTACGATTTCGAATCGGCTATCGTTTCTCTAAATGCCTACCTTGCTCAAAAACCGGCCCCTTCAGTGAATCAACAGTTATTAGCAAAACGATATATTGAGAACAGCAAGAATGCGAAAGTGTTCATGGAAATAAAAGTAAAATGTGAGATTACAAACATTGGCAATGTAATTAATTCTGAAAACCAAGAAGGTGTTCCTGTAATTTCTTCTGATGAATCCGTTTTAATTTACACTTATTCAGGTCCAAGAAGTACGGGAGGTTTAATGGATGAAGAATTTAATCCAGATCCAAATGGTATTTATTATTTAGATGTGTTCATTGCTCAACGGGTTGGTGAAAGCTGGTTAAATCCGGAAAGTATCGGAATTAATATCAACACTAAAAATCATGATGCAAGTATTGCCTTATCCTCCGATGGACAAAAACTATTCATATTCCACAGTACAGAAAAAGATGGTGGCGATATATATATGAGTACATTAAAAGGAAGCACTTGGGGTGAAGCAGTTGCATTGGGACCAAACATCAATACAAAATATTGGGAAGGAAGTTGTTCCTTATCCGCTGACGAACTTACATTATACTTTGTAAGTGAACGTCCAGGAGGATTGGGAGGCAGAGATGTATATATAAGCAAAAAAATGCCTGATGGTAGTTGGGGGAAAGCAGAAAATCTAGGTCCGACTATCAATACAGCTTTTGATGATGATGCTCCATTTATTCATCCGGATGGAATCACTTTATTTTATAGTTCGCAGGGGCATAATAGTATTGGTGGATACGATATTATGTATTCAACTTTCAAAGACAGCAAATGGGGCGAACCAACAAACATTGGTTACCCTATTAATACAACTGAAGACGAACGCTATTATGTTTTAACAGCTGACGGAGAACACGGTTATTATTCTTCTGACATGAAAGGTGGTTTTGGACAGCAGGATATTTATTCCGTTACACCGGGATTTTTTGGCGAAAAACCTATTCTTGCATTAGTGGTAGGAACAGTATTTGCCAACGATCAGGCAGTTGATGCAACCATTAATGTAACGAATACTGAAACGGGAGAAAAACAAGGAACCTACCACTCCAACTCTTCAAGCGGTAAATATTTAATTGCTCTTACACCCGGAAACAATTATAAAGTAGCAATTGAAGTAGAAGGTTATGAAGCTCAAATACAATATGTAAATGTAAAAAGTTTAGAAACTTTTGTACAAGTTCAAAAGGACTTTAAATTTTATACCGATGAATACAAAAATAGCAATGGCATAACAGCTATTAAAGATTCTTCCAATCTGGTTCAGATGCAAATCAATAATCAGATAAAAATATACAACGAAGAAAGAAAAGCGGAGATTTATGAAGCAAGAGTTTATCAAGACATTATTCGTAAGTATGGTGAAGTAAAAAAAGAATGTGTTACTTATTTATTGGAGTTAGGAACATTTGAAAAAGCAAGTGATTTCAATCCTCAAAAACTGGTTGGCTTGGGAGATATTCAAGAACGTAAAGATTCATTGGGAACAACCTATTACTTTTCAGGTTTTGAAACTCTTTTAAATGCTGAAATACTTAAATATAAAGTTATAGACAAAGATACATCACTAAAAAATGTTGTTGTTACCGTTAACGATTGCAACAAACGGAAACTGGTTCAACAATATTACGCTTACGAATACACCCGTAAAGATTACACTGCACCTACAGACACAAAAGTAATTAAGGAGAAAAAAGGCATTGTTGATTTAACTACTGGTCAAGTTGCTACTAACTTAGTGAAAGATGAAGGAAAGTCAGAAATTTCAGGTTTAACTTATAAGTTAGAAATTGGCGCAGTAGACAATCCGAACGATTTCAAATTACAATCGCTAAGCAAATACGGCAAAATTGAAAGCAAAACGTATCCTGATGGAAAAACAAGATACACACTTGGACCTTTCAAAACATTAGCGGAAGCAGAAGCATTTAAGAAAATGATTATTGAGAAAGAACCAGATGCTGCTCAAGCATTTGTAACTGTATTTTATTTTGGTGTACGCAAAACATTAGAAGAACACAACAATCCATGTAATCCAAATGCGCCAAGTGATTTCTCTGCATTTATTGGCAAAGATTTAAACGACAAAGAAGTGTACAACAAGTTGATTGACATGGCAAGTAATAATTGTGCTGAAGGGTTAATATTTAAAGTTCAGATTGGTGCTTATCGCAAACCACAGAATTTTAAACATAAAAACTTAAACAAGTTAGAGCCACCTCAAACATTGGTTACTCCATATCCGGATGGAATCACTCGTTTCACCATGCGCGAATTCACAACGATTAAAGACGCAGAGGCATTCCGACAAGAATGTATCCGATTAGGAACAAAAGATGCATGGATAACCGCATTTTACAATGGAAACAGAATGTTGTTGCAAGATTTGATTGCTAACAATTTCTACAATAGAAAAATCAACTAAACAAATAATTGTTTCTCAAATAAAAAAGCTTCTCAGTACGAGAAGCTTTTTTTATGCTTAATACTTTCTGAAAGCTACTTCTCCACGACCAACTTCACAGGCTTCACAACATCTTTTCCTCCATCAATAAATCTGCAGAAATAAGTTCCGCTTGACAAATCATTCAATGGAATCATCATTCCGTTATTTAAAACTTGTTTGTAGGGAACAGAAAACAATTCTCTTCCCAATACATCAGAAATAATTATTACTGTTGAATTGGTAAAGACTGTATTCTCCGTATTTACAAACACATAATCGGTAGTTGGATTAGGGAAAAGGCTAATCACATTATGAGATTCAGCAACATCATTCACACCAAGCGTATAGCAATTTCCAGGCATATTTGCATCCAGCCAATCAATTCGTTCGGTAATCCAAGCTTTAAATAAAGCAATATCACCAGCAAAAGTAGCGGGTTGAGTGCCTATTTCAGGTGTTCCTACATCAATTCCTAGTGTACCCCATTTGTCCTGGTGACGCATTTGTGCTGAATCCAAAGCAATGGCAGTTGAATCGATGTAATTAAATATGTACGGTGTATTTAAAATTGTTCCTTTAAAAGTCAACCATCTACATTTTACTTCGTTTTGAAAAGTAGTGTCTTGCAACATTCTTACATACCAGCCATTCGAATTTACATCTGGACCGCAATCATTAATTTTATGAGCCCAACCCGAACCGTCTGTAGCAGAAAAAATTCCACAACCAGGAATATCAGCCCAAGCCCAATCAAAATCCCAAACCGGACCAGCTTTTAATTTCCCGCCTTTATCATCTCTATTTTTATTCATGTACCAGCTCTTTTTAAATCCATCATTGTTGCGCGACAATTCATTCACAAGTAAATAATCGATAAAAGAACCAGTACTTAAATATGCTCGATAACCCGTAACAGGATCAGCATATGTTGGACTGTACAAGGCGCTTTCTAAACTATTAATATAGGTTTGAATGTATGTTTTTTGTTGAGGCGTAATTTTATCAGGTTGTGGATAATCATAAACCAAATGCACATCATAAGTAGGATGATCTATTGGATTATAACTAAGCAGCCAGCTGTTTGTTGCGTCCCAATAATCGTTTTTAATAATGTAACCACCCGTAAGTTGCAATCCTGCATTATCCGTTGAATCTAATTTTGATAGATCAACTCTATTACTATCTCGTTTAATTTTTTCAGATAAAAAATAAATTCCTTGATACTGACCATTAATAATTACTTCACAATGTTTGGAACGGGTTGCATAATGTCCCATTTCATCAAATAGTTTATTTGCCAATGTATTTCTAACATATACTTTATCATTATAGGTAGCCAACAAACACCAATCATGCTCTGCAGGCATTCCTAAAAGTATGGTATCATTCTTAGCTAATGAAGTAGTTCGTGTTTCAACAGAATATGGTTTCTGTGGCAAACTGGAAGAAAAGGCGCCACGAATTTCAATCCCGATATTATTATTATAAGCATTGGGTGCATCTGTAACATAATTGGTAACACCTGGACCATTATAAATAATTTTCATGTTTGCATTAATCTTAGGCTCATTCACAATAGTTTGCGAAAAAGTATTGATCAACACTATGGGTAAATTAGAAGAAGTAAACAAATTTGGAAGAGGCGCACCAGTACCAAAAGTGATGTCCCAGCTCAACAAATTTCCCATATCCGCAGCATACGTATCCACAATTCTTAATTTCCAAGTTCCGTTTCCATTCTGTCCGTTATTTGCGTTACCAAGTGTGTTCATGGGCTTAAACGTTCCGGTAAAAGGAGCTGTTCCAGAAACAATTGAAGTAGCGGCACTCTGACTGAAACAAGTATTGGTAAAATTATCGTCACTACCACCAACATATGATAACAGCATAATATCTGTTCCATCAGGAGCAATCAAATTAATATTCAAATCCGAGTCCCAAGTATGTGTAATATTAATACAGACACTCACCAAACCATTTGTGCCGTTTAATGTACTTGGTGTTAATCCAGAAACATTCAATAAAAAATCGTTATTTAGTCCATCATCAGAGATTGGACCAATTGCTCCTGAATATGTTTGTGAGAAACTGCTTATTGAAGCTATTAAAAAAGCGGTTGAAAATAATTGTTTCATGCTAATATAGAATTTGTGAACAAACAAATCTACATTAAAAACAATAGTTTAACCCAAATTATTCATTAGAAAAAGCTAATGAATAATCGATATAAGAAAATCAACCCTTTCGAGGCACAAAAAAAACTGCACCCAAAAGGTGGTTTTCTAAATCGGGGTTAACCCAACTAATGCAAGTAGCGCAGCAATTTCATTGCCTTCTATTGCATAAGTTGAGTTTAACAAATTGATATTATGCTATTATTTCCTGAACTCGACCAATTTGACGGGTATCTATCTGAACTTTAATACCTCTCGAATGAAAAGCAGCACTCGTAAGTATGAACTGCACCTTACCTCTTGTTCTTTTTCCAGTTCGCTGGTCCTTTTTTAGAACAATATCAACCTCCTGCCCTAACTTTATATTAGCGCGAAACATATTGGGTGTATGCGGAGTGTTTAAATTCATTGACATTTCCACAAATTTAATTATATTTGGATAGAGTATATACATCAAACTATGAAAAAAATATTATTATTCTCCATCTGTCTCTTTTTATTTGCAGATAGCTTCTCACAAGGAGCTATGAAAACTCGTAAATGGAGAAAATCTGAAAAGGATTCGCTTTTAAAAGCACAAACCTTTTTTATGGAGGAGGATTATCTTTTGGCATTGCCCATTTTTGATAAGATAGAACAAAATCATCCAAAAGAATTGTACTTGAAATATGTAATGGGAATTTGCGGACTTTACAGAACCGATGTGCATCAAAAATCTTTAGAGTATTTACAAATTGTTTACGAAAAAAATAAAAAAGCCGCTGGCATCCGTTACGATTTATCCAGAGCTTACCACTACAATAATAAATTTGATGAAGCGCTTTTTTTATTGGACGAATTTTTAAAAAATAAAAAAATAACAGAGAAAGAAAGAAAAGATGCAGAACAACTGGTAGAATATTGCAACAATGCAAAAATTTTAGTTGCTTCTCCTGTAGATGCAAAAATTGAAAACATAGGAGATGTATTAAACACAACAGGTTCAGAATATGTGCCTGTTATATCTTCTGATGAGAGTATTATCATCTATACTTATACAGGTGATCAAAGTGTTGGAGGATTACAAAATGGATTTAATCAAACTGATAGTTTTGGGATTTATTATGAAGATGTTTTTATCAGTCACAAAGAAGGTGGCAAATGGGTAACGTCAACTAGTATTGGAACAAATATTAATACAAATGCTCACGATGCTGCTATTGCCATTTCGAATGACGGACAAAAATTATTCGTATTTAAAGATGATAGTTATGATGGCGGAGATATTTATATGAGCATAGTTGATAGCACTAATTGGTCGACTCCTGAAAAATTAAAAGGAGATGTAAACACTGCTGCCTGGGAAGGAAGTGCTTCTTTATCATCTGATGAAAAAACCTTATACTTTTCCAGTGAACGGCCGGGTGGATATGGAGGACGCGATTTATACAAAGCAAACTTGATGCCTGATGGAACTTGGGGCAATGCCAAAAATTTAGGTGACAAAGTAAACACCCGATTAGATGATGATGCTCCTTTTATTCATCCCGATGGTACAACTTTAATATTCAGCTCTCAAGGATTAAACAGCATGGGCAGTTATGATATTTTTTTAACAGAATATAATACTACGGATTCTTCTTGGTCGACTCCCAAAAACTTAGGTTATCCAATCAATACTCCGGATGACGATCGTTATTTTATTCTTTCAGCTGATGGCAACAGAGGTTATTATGCTTCTGGGAAAGAAGGCGGATATGGATTACACGACATCTATGTGGTTGATATGCCAAATGATTTTATCAAACCAAATGTGATAATGGTAAAAGGGATTACAACCATTGACGACAAGCCGGTTCAAACTCTTGTGCAGGTGGATATGACCGACAATAATCAAAATTACAGAACAATTAACACGAATCCATCTGAAGGAAATTATTTGGTGAATTTAGTGGCTAGACACACTTATAAAATTACTTATAAATTAAATGGATTCCCTGACCAAACAAAAACGGTTGATGCAACAAATATAAAAGGATATTCTGAATTTATTTACAACATCAATTTCAGCACGAAAATAGATTCTGCAAAAACAGATTCAACCGGAGTTATCGCAAAAACAGACACTACAAAAAATACAGCAGTAATAATTCCGGATATAGGAAATTTTTCAAAAGAAGGATTAGAATTCAAAGTTCAGATTGCTGCTTACAATTTGCCTAAAAACTACAACTATAATCACTTAAAAGAATTAGGCAAAGTTGAAAAATTAGTTTTACAAGATGGAATTACCCGCTTTACAATTGGCGGTGTTTTCAATACGTTGAACGATGCAATCGCTCATAAAAATAAAGTGCGAGAAGCCGGGCAAAAAGATGCATTTGTAACGGCCATCTATCAAGGGAAACGTGTTTATCTGGAAGACCTGGAAAAAATAGGGTTGCTTCCTGCTGTACCAAAATAATTTCTCACCTTCGACTCAGCTCAGGGTGACAAGCTCGAAATGACAATAAAAAATCCTCCAGCCATTAGCAGGAGGATTTTTTTAGTTATGAAGCTGTAGCAGACTTTCGTTTACCACCAAACCACTTTTTTTTAGGAGCAGATGAATTTGGTTTTGAAGATGAAGAAGAATTCCCTCCTCCACTTCTTTGAGAATTACCATTTCTACTTTGAGACTGATTGCGTGGTGGACGTTGTTGTTTCACTGCTTTTACTACATTGTGATTCATCAAAGGATACGCATGATTATCAATAACTGGAATTGTTTTACCAATCAGCTTTTGAATATCTCTTAAATATTCTTTTTCTTCTGCATCACAAAATGCAATTGCTATTCCACTTGCTCCTGCTCTACCTGTTCTACCAATACGGTGAACATACGACTCAGGGATATTCGGTAATTCGTAATTGATAACGTGTGTTAATTCATCAATATCAATTCCGCGTGCTGCAATATCTGTAGCAACTAACACTCTTGTTAATTTTGATTTAAAATTATTCAATGCATTCTGACGTGCATTTTGTGATTTATTACCGTGAATGGCTTGTGCCTGAATTCCATTCTTTGTTAAATCCTTTGCTACTTTATCTGCGCCATGCTTTGTTCTAGTAAATACAAGAACTCTTTCAATTTTTTTGTCTTTTAACAAATCAATTAATAAGTTTTTCTTGTTTTCTTTATCTACAAAATAAACAACCTGGTTAATAGTATTAGCAGTAGATGAAACCGGAGTTACTTCTACTTTTACGGGGTTCACCAAAATGGTATCTGCCAACTGAACAATAGCAGGAGGCATAGTTGCTGAGAAAAATAACGACTGACGTTTAGAAGGTAATTTTGAAATTACTTTTTTTACATCGTGTACAAATCCCATATCCAACATTCTATCTGCTTCATCTAAAACAAAAAACTGAATATTATTCAAATTCACATGTTTCTGATTCATCAAATCAAGTAAACGACCCGGTGTTGCAATAAGTACATCTATTCCGGCACGCAATGATTCAACTTGTGAAAATTGACTCACACCTCCGAAAATAACTTTGTATTTCAAGTTGGTGTTTCTACCATAACTAGCAAAACTTTCAGCAATTTGAATGGCCAACTCACGTGTTGGTGTTAAAATCAAACTTCTGATTACTCGTTTTCCTTGTTGAGGAGTTTTATCTTCCGTTAACAATTGAATAATTGGTATGGCAAAAGCTGCTGTTTTTCCTGTACCTGTTTGTGCAACTCCCAATAAATCTTTTCTACTTAAAAGCAAAGGAATCGCTTTGGCTTGAATGGGTGTTGGTGTTGTGTATCCTTCTGTTTTTAAAGCCTTAAGGATAGGCTCAATTAAATTTAAATTTTCAAATGACATTATATATGTTATTAGTTATAGACCGAATAAAATTATAGAGGCTCCAATCATCGGTCTGATGAAAGAAATTCTTATTTACTGGTTAAACTTCTAATTTTTGGGATTGTACTCCGAAAGCATTGAGAGGAAAAAATACCGGTTGCCCGATATAACAATGAGTAGTTTAATTCATGTAATATAATGCAAAGATAAGTATAATAAATGGATAAAGCAGTTTTTTGTTTTGAGGTGATACTTATTGTTATTCGCAGAAAGAAAATGGAACGCAGATTTCTATGATTATCATGATAAAAAATGATCTTTTATTTGAAGGGGTGGATAATAATTTATCTCCTAGGGTGCTTGGATAAAAAAGCCCGAGCCTCATCACGAGGAACTTCGCAAGCCGTCCCTTTTTTATTTTTTAACTTGAGTTAAAAAAATTATGAAAAAAACAACTACGAACTATTGCCATTGTATCAAAAATTTATTGATGCTATGGTAAGCGGAAAGCGCCTTCAAAAGAATGGACGCTCAATGAGAAAAAGAAGTATTGATACTTATTTAGCTCTTCAAAAGAACCTGCAACAGTATTCGATTGAAAAAAACAAGGTATTGCGCATACGTGACATTGATCGACTGAACACAACACGTGCTAGGATAATTGAACGAAACTATTGGGAGCGTTTCTATTTTGGCTTTACGGAATTCCTTTATGAGAAGGCCGATGATAATTATGTTGGAAGTCAAATAAAATTGCTTAGAGCCTTTTTTAATTATTTGAACGAACGGATGGAACCTGCTGTTGGAGATTTCTACAAACAATTTTATGCTACAAAGGAAGAAGTGCCAGTTGTTGTACTTTATCCTGAGCGGCTTAATTTTCTGATATATGATAAAGAGTTTGAAAAAAAACTTCCTAAGCATTTGAAGAAACATAAAGATATGTTTGTGTTTGGATGTTCCACCGCTTTGCGTTTTTCAGACTTAGTAAATCTTAAACCAAGTAATTTAGAACATCTAAATAATAATGTCTACGTGAGTTATCGTTCAATAAAAACCAGCACATACACGCGAGTTTATTTGCCAGATTATGCGAAGGACATTTTGAAGAAATACAAACGCAGAAAAAAAAGTTTGTTCCCTCCTATTGTTTAACGTCAGACCAAATTGTACCAGTATAATGTAAAAGAGATTGGACATTTTCTTAAGTTTAACTTTAATAAAAATACTAAAGAAAATGGAAGAAAACAACAATGAACCAAAGAAACGTGGAAGAAAACCATACAGTTTAATAAAAGACATTAAACGTAAAACAAACAAAACCTACAGTGCGGAGGAAAAGATAAGAATAGTGTTAGAAGGACTGCGTGGAGAAGAATCTATAGCCGCGATTAGCCGCAAGTATGGAATTAACGACAGCGTGTATTATAAATGGAGCAAAGACTTTTTAGAAGCTGGTAAAAAAAGATTGAGCGGAGATACCGAAAGAAACGCTAACGCCACGGAAGTTTCTGATTTAAAAAGGGAAAACGATAATCTAAAAAAAGCCCTAGCTGATTTATATCTGCATAATGATTTGCTAAAAAAAAGTTTAACCGGTTTGGATTAAGCCCTAAAATGGAAAAACACATGCGGTTAAATCAAAGTGAGAAATTCGAGATCATTCAGCTCGTTGAAAAGTCGGAGATTGGCGTTAATGCTACGTTAAAAGAATTTGGCATTCACAAAAGCACGTTTTATCAGTGGTATAATGCTTATTTAGAGCATGGCTACGATGGATTGGCGAATAAACCTTGCGTTCGAAAACAATACTGGAATCAAATTCCTGATGAAGAAAAACAAGGCATTGTTGAATTGGCTCTGGAGTACCCTGATCGTTCGCCAAGAGAAGTAGCCTGCCTGTTTACAGATA
>Ga0163151_10001080_pt1 | contig 47116 bp, 40 predicted proteins | sample OliLakLV19MP5IB2_FD_145596 | JGI IMG/M metagenome (GOLD analysis project Ga0163151, IMG submission 145596) | Freshwater microbial mat bacterial communities from Lake Vanda, McMurdo Dry Valleys, Antarctica - Oligotrophic Lake LV.19.MP5.IB-2 | ecosystem: Environmental > Aquatic > Freshwater >...
CGACTGCGGACGGCTCGGGGTTTTTCTGGGGGTACAGGGGGCGAGCGGACGTTGGCGCGCCGCTTCCGGGAAAGCGGGCGAGGCAGCGCCCTATTTGACTGTCATTGCGCGATATAGGCGGCCGAGCTAAAGCTGGCCTGCGCCGCCCACCGTTCATAAACACCTCAAAATTCCTGGATCCTGGGCCAGACTGCGGAAGTTGGGTTAAGGTGAACCGGGTTCCGTAAGCACCAATTCAACTACAGGACACTAACCCTAGTAAGCCTGGATCTCCCCAGTGGCTTCTACAATCACGGGATACCCTTCAATTTCTGTCGGCAGTTCCTTCGCCTTCTGCGTCGCGCCGGACCGCACCATCACAACGATCGCCGGCGCTTGCTCCGTTCCGCCCACGCCGACACCTTCCACTCCCGGTATCGCCATCAGACGGCCGGTGTGCTTCTCCAAGGCTTTCTCGATTTTCATGCGTTCCCTCCCCTCCCCCGGCGAATGCGGATTCCCGCCGCAGGAAAAAAACAGGCAGGCTACCAGGGCAATCCGGAGGATCATCTCCATGCCCATGATAGCCCGCCGTTTCGTCATATGCGCGATCAGAATACGATCGTCACATTCAGGCTCGCCAGCACCGGCCGGATGTCATTGCAGAACGTGCGATTGTCGCCGCCGGCAAACAACAGGCCCACCGGCCGGTTACCCGGAAAAGTGGTGACCAACGATCCCGAATCGCCCGGTTGACTGAACACCGCGCCGATGCCCGTCACACGGAACTGCCGGCAGAACCGCGCCACGCCCGCGATCGGCGCGTAGCTCACATTAATCGTCACGTTGACCATATCGATGATGCCGCGGCGGTACTGCGTCGTTCGACCGCTCTTCTGCACCTGCTGCCCCAGCACGGGAGCTACGAATGGCGGAACCAAGGGCTGGCGCACGCCGCCGGGACGAAGGATCCGGCGGTCCACCAGCCCCGCGTTTGTTTGCGCAATGGCGGCATCGACGAAGTTGCACACGCCCTGCTGGAAGTTGATTGGCACAAACTGCGACAACCGGGCGATCACGTCCTGGTTGCAGACGCCGCCGTCGAGACGCCCCGGTTGGGGAATGCCCGTCCCGATCGGGCTCGTATTCGACAAGGCCATCACGTGGTTGTTGCTAAGAATGAACAACTGATTGCCGCGCCGGACAAGGCACCCGAGCGTGCCCGCCATCACGCGGCTGCAGTTGCCAATCGAGACTCCGCCCGGCGCGGGGCGCATCCTCGCCGTGAACGAGTGGCTGTGAATATCGCCTTCCACTTCGACGTCGGTGGACACGCCTCCGAACGAAGCAGGAATCGCCGCTTGGGCCAAAATATCCGCCCAGGAGAGTTTCTCCTTGACGAGCACCTTGACCGCGAGCTGGCCCATGGGAACTCCATCCACCGTTTTCTCGCCAATACCGACGCCGACAATGTTGCCGAGTCCGTTTGGACCGTCCTCGGCGGTGGCCTCCATGGCGGCAGCCGGCTCGAGCAGATACTTCTTCTCGATTGCGTCGCGGGCCTGGGAAAGCGAACGAAACTCGTCTTCGTTCTCGCTCAACCCTCCCAGGGATTCGATACCGGCGTCCTGGCTCGACGCCTCTAATTCGGCATTCACGTCGAATTCGTCAAAACTCTGCGAGCCCGTGTTTAACTCCACGGGTTCCTGATTTTGGGATTTGGACTTTTTCTGCACTTGCGAACCTCCTTCATAATGTTGCTAGCGTCTAGTGCTGCAATAACGTTGCAGTACTAATTTAGTGCGTTGCATCTCCAAAACGTTTCACTGTCACCGCCATTCGCGGCAATGATAAACTCACTCCTATGCGCGCTCGAGGTCCCAGTCCGGAAACATTCGCGGATTGGCCCGCGGGCGACGGCTTTGGCATCTCCGACCGGGAAGAACTCAACCGCGTCTTCAGCGCCACTTATGAGGAACTGCGCCGCCTCGCGCGCACCATGCGCCGGTCTACCCCCAACGCCACCATCAGCCCCACTACGCTCGTCAACGAAGCGTGGCTCAAACTCGCCGGATCGGGCGGCATCGCCTGGGAATCGCCTTTGCATTTCAAACGGATCGCCGCCCGCGCCATGCGCCAATTGCTGATCGGCGCCGCCCGCCGGCGCGGCGCGCTGAAACGCCAAAGCGGAGCCGCGCTTATCGTCACGTTTGACGAAGATCTCCCCGCACTCGCTCCCGCCGGCTGCGGCGCCGACGAAGTATTGCGGCTCGACGCGGCTCTCGAAGCCCTAGCCCTGCTCAGCCCGCGCCAGGCATCCATCGTCGAAAGCCGTTTTTTCGGCGGTTTGGAAGTCGCCGAGACGGCCCAGGTCCTCGGCGTTTCCGAAGCGACCGTCGCCCGCGACTGGCGGGTCGCCAAGGCATGGCTCAGCCGCGAGTTGCGCAAGGATATGGCAGATGGATACAGCCCGGTTTGACCGCATTCAGGAGCTTTTCCACGCCGCCGCCGATCTGACGGGATTGGCCCGCGAACAGTTCCTCGCCACCGTGGACGCGGACCTCCGCGAAGACCTGGAAGAGCTGCTGGACGAAGACGCGCGAGGCAGTCCGCTCTTCTCAAATGGCGTAGCCGCGGTGGCCGGCGACGCGCTGGACCAGATCCCGGACGCCTTTCTCGGCCAAATCTTCGGCCCCTACCGCCTGGAGCGGCTGATCGGCGAAGGCGGCATGGGCCTCGTCTTTCTCGCCCGTCGCGATGACCTCGCCAGCACTGCCGCCATCAAAATCCTCCGCGACGCCTGGCTCTCCCCCGCCCGCCGGGACCGCTTTCTCACCGAACAACGCACCCTCGCCGAACTACGCCATCCGGCCATCGCCGCGCTCTATGATGCCGACACGCTCCCCGATGGCACGCCCTGGTTCGCCATGGAGTACGTGCAGGGTCTTCCCCTCACGGAGTCGCCGCCCCCCGCGTTGGACCAGCGTCTCCGCCTGTTCCGCCGCGTCTGCGAAGCCGTTCAACACGCCCATCGCCACGCCATTATCCACCGCGATCTGAAACCCTCAAACATCCTCGTCACGCCCGCCGGCGATGTCAAACTCCTCGATTTCGGCATCGCCAAACAACTCGACACAGCCGAACGGCAAACCCGCACCGGCCTGCAACTGATGACTCCCGCCTATGCCGCCCCCGAACAAATTCGCGGCGAGCCCACCGGCATTTATACCGACGTCTATGGCCTCGGCGTGATTCTCTACGAACTGCTCGCCGGAAGGCTGCCCACCGGTGCGCCGCCCTCCGCCGCGCGCCACATTCCCGCCAGCGCCGCCGCCTGGCGCGATCTCGATGTGCTTTGCCTCACCGCCATGCACGCCGAACCCGCCCGCCGCTATGCCTCCGTCGAAGCGCTGCTCCGCGACATCGATCGCTTCCTCGCCCGCCAGCCCCTTGATGCCCGTCCCGACGCCTGGACCTACCGCGCCGGCAAGTTCATCCGCCGCCATCGCGCCGCCGTCGCCGCTACCGCGGTCATCCTCTTCACCGCCGCTGCCCTCATTCTCTTCTACACCATTCGCCTCCGCGCCGCGCGCAATGACGCGGTCGCCGAAGCGGCCCGCTCCCAGCGTTTGATGCGTTTCGTCCTCAATCTCTTCGAGGGCGGCGACCGGTATGCCGGACCCGCCAAGGATCTGCGCGTCGTAACCCTCCTCGACCGGGGCGCCGGCGAAGCCCGGGCGCTCAGCGCCGATCCTGAAGCCCAGGCCGAACTCTATCGCACCCTCGGCGGCGTCGAGCGGAAACTCGGCAATCTCGACAAGGCCGATTCCCTCCTCCGCCAAGCCCTTGAACAGCGCCAGCGCCTCCGCGCCGCGCGCCCGGCCGCATATGCCGAAAGCCTCCTCGACCTCGCTCTCCTCCGCGCCGATCAAGCTCAATTCGAAGAAGCCGAAAAACTCGCGCGCGAAGGCGTGGCGCTCACCCGGCAAAGCCATCCTCCCCGCCATCCCGCCATCGCCACCGCCCTCGAAGCGCTGGGCAAGGTGCTGGAGGAGCGCGGCTCCTACGCCCCCGCCATCGCCGTGCTCGATGAGGCGCTCACGCTCCGTTCCGCCCCCGCCGATATTGCCGCCACTCTCGGCGGTCTCGCCAACGTTCACTTTTACGCCGGAAACTACAAACAATCGGAAGCCCTGAACCAGCGCTTGCTCGCCATGCACCGCCAACTCTACGGTCCCGCCCATCCATCAGTCGCTGAGGATCTCGTCAACCTCGGCGCCATCCAGCAGGACACTGGAAACTACGTGGAAGCCGAAAAATTCCATCGGCAGGCGCTGGCGATCACGCGCCCGTTCTTCGGCGAGGATCACTCCCGCACCGCGGCCGGACTCACGCTCATCGCGCGAGCCCTCATCCTCCAAAAACGTTCCTCCGAAGCAGGGCCGCTCCTGGTCCAAGCCCTCGCCATCCGCGAGCGTGTCTTCGGCCCCGTTCATCCCCAGGTCGCTTCCACGCTGAATGAACTCGGCACCATGTCCCTTGCCGCCGATCAGTTCGCCGCCGCCGAAGCCCGCTTCCAAAGAGTTCTCGCCATCTACCGTCAGGCCTATGCCGGAAAGCACTATCTGATCAGTATCGGGTTGTCGAATCTGGCTAGCGTCTACATGGCGCAAAAGCAGTTCGCCCGCGCCGAATCGCTGCTCCGGGAGGCCATGAAAATATACGGGGGGACGCTCTCGCCCACGCATGTGAACGTCGGGATCGGGCGCATCAAACTGGGGCGTACCATCCTGCGCCAGAAGCGTTACAAGGAGGCGGAAGCGGAAAGCCGCGCCGGCTTCGAAATCCTGAATAAACAAGCGAACCCCGCCGTCAGTTGGCTGAATAATGCCCGCAAGGATCTTGCCGAGGAATATGAAGCGCTGGGCGACACGGAAAAGGCGCGGCAGTTTCGTGCCGCGCCGCCCTCGGCTACTGCACGCTGACCGTTACCCCGGATTGCGAAGCCACGCCGCCGATCGTGACGGCCACTGGCTGCGCTCCGGATGCCGCGGCCGCCGGGACTGTCGCGTTGACTTGGTATAGGCCCTGCACGCTCTCCGGAGCCGGCCCCGCATAGGCAACCGCCGCCGCCTGCCCGCCAATGGTGACACTGGCGCTGGTGGCCGCCCCTCCGCCAGTCAAATAGAGGGCCACAATGCTCCCCTTCGCCGCCAGCGCCGCGGCGCTATTTACAGTTCCGGTCTGATTGATTATCGCGCCCGGGCCAGTACCGGTGGCGTTCGTTGTGAACAATCCGGGAGCCGTCGGCGCCACCGCCTTGGTCACCGCCGCGGATACCTCGGAGCCATAGCTCGCCTGAATCGATGTGGTGGTCTTGCCGCTAATCGCCGCCGGCACAATCACGCCGATTTGGCCCGCGGTGACGTACAACAATTCCGCCGCCGTTCCGTCAAAAGTTACTTTCAGGCCCGCCGCGCCCAGATTCGCGCCGAAGATCGTGGCCAACTGGCCAGGCGATATCGCCCCGTTCGAATAGCTCGCGGCGTTAACCACCGCCGTTATGGACGCCGCCGGCGCCTTGCCCACCGTCAGCGTGACTGGAATGACAACCTCCGGCGCGCCGGACAGATAGACAATCACCGAGCCCGCGTAGACGCCGGCAACCAGATCTTTCGCGCTCACCGCAACGTCAAACGCGCCGGGCAGCGCGCCCCCCGTAATGCTGGGCGTAAGCCAATTTCCGCCGTTCCGTGTCTGCGCGGTCAAAGACCAGGTTGGCGGCGTGTTGACGCCGGAGTATTTCAGTTCCACCTTCTGCGCCGCCGTGCCTGTGAAATCAAGGGCGGCCACACTAGCGGCGATACTGGCGGATGGAAACGTCTGCGGTTCGAACTGCGTTTTGAGCCACGTCAGCCGCCCCTCGACGAACGGCTGCAACCCCGGCGCGCCCCCGCCCGGGCCTCCTGGTCCCCCTGGCCCCGGCTGTACCGCAGCCGCCGTCGCGGTCATCGCGGCGTCAAATTGCGCCAGCGTCGCCAGCTTTTGCGTATCGACTGCCAAGTATGGACGGATCATCGTGCGCAGCGCCGTCATTCGCGCCACGGTCTTGTCGGCCAGGAACACGCGGCCGATTAAATCTTTGTATATCTGCCGGTAACGTTCCTTGTATTCGGGCATTGCCCAAAGTTTGGTCGCCAATGGGCGTCCTGCCGCGGCGCCCACATTCCCCCCGCCGCCAGGCTCGGATCCCACACCAGCCACACCCAGCGCTTGTCCGAAGGACGCCGGTACACGTTAAAATTCTGCGCCATGCCAATGTAGCTATCCAAGTTGACACTAGCGTTATCAAGAGCAATGGCCGTCAGGAAGCTATCGATATCCACCAACGGCTCCAGCTTCGCTTTCAGCTCATTGGCCGGCGTCTGATCGATAATTTTGCACAGCTCTATCAGGTCCGCCCAGTCGTCAGCCTCTTCATTGGTCTGCTTCTCCCAGACGGCCTTGTAAGCCGCCTTGTCCTCGTCCAGGTAGCCAAACGTCACGCCGATATTGGCTTTGTAGAGGTTGCCGGTATCCTCCCCCTTGCCAAAATTATTCTTCAAAAAGTCGCTGTTGATCACTTCGCCAAGAACATACAGCCCCCAGTACTGGTCGTTGATGTAGAGCGCGGCGTAGTTAGTCCGCGGCGCCTTCAACCCAAGTGAGGCGGCCAACTCATAATAACCCGGCTCGCGCACCAGGCTCGGGTCGTTCCACCCATTGCTCAAATTAAACGCGCCGATCCCTTCGATCTTTTGACCCTTAACAAACTCATTCAGCTTGATCCGAAACGGCTTCTTCCTTGTCTGTGCGCCACGGTAGGAGCTATTGCCCTTAAACCGCACGCCGACGGAGTCGAATGTATACTGCCCCCACGCCAGCGAGCCCTCCAGATAGATGGCCTGTTCCTCCGTGCAAGGTAGTTGGCGGTAAGTTGTTCCCAGTAGTCGGCCTGCGTAAAGCGCAGGCGGATTTCATGAACCTTGTCGCCGGACCAGGCAGGATGCGGCGGCGGCGTCTGGGCGGCCAGGCAGGCTACGTTCAAAATCCCGTTAAGCCAGCACCTTGCGCACAACCTCCCCGCGCACGCCAGTTATCCGTTGATTGAACCCTTGATAGAAGTACGTCAGCTTCGTGTGATCCAGCCCCAGTAAATGCAGCAGCGTCGCATGCAAATCGGAGACATGCACCCGTTCCTCCACCGCCGCGAAGCCCAGGTCGTCCGTCGCTCCAATCGCCTGCCCGCCCTTCACGCCCGCCCCCGCCAGCCACATGGAAAACCCATGCCAGTCGTGGTCCCGGCCCGGCTTCCCCACGCCTTCGCTCGTCGGCGTCCGCCCGAATTCGCCGCCCCACAGGAGCAAAGTTTCATCCCACAACCCAGTCGCCTTCAGATCTTCAATTAATGCCGCGGTCGGCTTGTCCGTCTCCCCGGCATGCAACCGGTGATTGGTAATGCAGTCATTGTGCCCGTCCCACGTGTCTTCAATGTGTCCGCCGCCCGAGTAAAGCTGCACAAACCGCACGCCCTTTTCAAGCAACCGCCGCGTCATCAAACACTTTCGTCCGAAGTCGGCCGTGAGCTTGTCGTCCAACCCATAACGCTCCCGCGTTGACGCCGTCTCCCGCGAAAGATCCACCACGGACGCCGCCTCCATCTGCATCCGGTACGCCAACTCGTACGAAGCGATCCGCGCCGATAGCTCCGTCTCCTCCGCGTGCGCCGCCAGATGCGCTTCGTTCAATTTCTTCAACAAATCGAGCGACCGCCGCTGCGTCTGGTCATCCACCCCCGCCGGCGGCCGCAAGTCCAATAACGGCGCCGCGCCGGAACGAAACAGCGTCCCCTGATACGCCGCCGGCATATAACCGGCCGTCCAATTTGAAGCGCTCCCAATCGGCCCGCCGCGCGGATCGGTCATCACCACAAACGCCGGCAGGCTCTGGTTGTCGGTGCCCAACCCATAGGTCACCCACGCCCCAGCGCTCGGCTTGCCCAGAAAAATACTGCCCGTGTTCATCTGCAAACAACCGGAAGCATGCGCGGCTGTATCGGTGTACATCGACCGAATCACACACAAATCGTCGGCAAATTTAGACGTATGCGGGAATAAGTCGCTGATCGGCAACCCGCTCTTCCCCCGCGGCTTAAACTCGAACGGCGACTGCATCAAATACCCCACCGGGCGTCCATTCGAGCCCACCGTCAACGGTCCTTTGTACGCCTGTCCGTTGTACTTCGTCAACTCCGGCTTGTAGTCGAAGGTGTCCACCTGGCTCGGCGCGCCGTTCATAAACAGGAAGACCGCGCGCTTCGCCTTTGCCGCGAAATGCGGCTGCTTCGGCGCCAAAATCGAGTTCGCTGAGACGATCCCGTCCCGCGTCAAGAGGTCCATCAACGCGACCCCCGCGAACCCGCCGCCGGTCTGCCAAATGAAGTCCCGCCGCGTCTTTTTAATTGGCATACGCAAACTCATTCAGGTTCAAAATCACCCGGCACATTTCTTCTAAACTTCCCGTCTGCAGGAAGGAAAGCATCGTGTCCTTCTCGGCTGCTTTCGGCGGCCGTGCCAGCGCCATCCGGTACGCCAATTCGATTTGCGCCGCAGGCCCGGTTCCGGCCTCCCGCCGCAACCGCTCGGCGAAGTACTTCGCTTGCCGGTTAATAAAGTCGCCATTAAACAACTGCAAAGCCTGTGGCGCCACCGATGTTGTCTGCCGCTTCGCCGCCGGGCGCGTGGTGTCGCAAACATCCAGAACTTCCATCAGCGGCACCATCAACGACCGTTTCACGATGTAATAGATCGCCCGCCGCGAGGCCTTTTCCTCTTCGAACGGCTTCCAGATCTTGTCCGGATCGCTCGATCCCTCCAACGCCTCCTTCTGCATCTTCGGGTATACAAATTCGCCATAAAGCGTCGTATTCAATCGGCCGCTCACCGCCAGCGCCGAATCCAAAATTGCCTCGGCTTCAAGCCGCCGGTACGGCATCCGCCACAGCAAACGGTTCTCCGGATCAGCCGCCGCATACGACGGATTCCCCGCCTTCGCCATACGATAAGTATTGCTTCCCAAAATCAGGGTGTGCAGCTTTTTCAATGACCAGCCATTGTCCATAAACCAAACCGCCAGCCAGTCAATTAACTCCTCGTGCGACGGCTTGTCGCCCATAACTCCGAAATCATTGGCCGTGCGAACGATGCCCTCGCCAAAATGCCATTGCCACACGCGATTCACTATCACGCGCGCCGTGAGCGGATTCTCCCGCGACGCGATCCACTTCGCCAGCCCCAAACGCCGCCCGCTGGTGCGCGTCCCATCAAACGCAAACGAGGGCTGTGCTTTCGCCAATATTCCCGGCACTGACGGACCCACCTCCGGCCCCGGCGAAGATGCCTTTCCACGAATCAAAATATGCGTCGCCCGCGGCGCGGCCGTTCGCTCTTCCATGAAGTACCCGCGCGGCAAATCCGGCGTCTCCCGCTTCAGCCGCGCGACTTCTTCCTCCACCGGCAATTTCGCCAACTCCGCGTCGAGCAGCTTCGCCTGCTCCTTGCTCAGCTTCTTCGCGTGTAAATCCGACGGCAGGGCGCTCTTCCCGGATTGCAACCATTCCAATTTCGCCGCTTCCCGCAACGTGGCGATCTTTTTCTCTCGCTCATTAAACCGGTCAACCTCCGCCCGATTCCCAATCGGGCGGTCCAATTCCGTTCGCCCGTTCCGCGGCCGTTCCAAACCGTTAAATACCGCGATCATCCCGTAATAATCCTTGGTCGTCAGCGGCTCGAACTTGTGGTTGTGGCACCGCGCGCAAGCCAGCGTCAATCCCAGAAATCCCTGCGCCGTTGTATTCAGAATATCGTCCAACTGATCGAACCGGTCTTCCGCCGGGTCGGCCGGCTCATCGTCCCATGGTCCCAACCGCGAATAGCCCGTCGCCAGCAGCGTCTCCGCGCTCAAATCCGGCAGCTCATCCCCGGCCAACTGCTCAACAATAAACCGGTCGAACGGCTTATCCGCGTTGAACGACCGAATCACATAATCCCGATACTTCCAACCCTGCGGCTTCACATCGTCCCGCTCATAGCCATTCGTATCGCCGTACCGGACAACGTCCAGCCAATGCCGCGCCCACCGCTCGCCATACGCCGGCCGCGCCAGCAACGCCGCCGCGAGTCCATCCCAATCGCCGCGAAACGAGCCCTGCTCCTCAACGGTCGGCGGCAGCCCCGTGACATCCAAATACATCCGCCGCAGCAGATCGGAATCGGTCGCCATCCTCGCCGGGCGCCAGCCCTTTGTTTCCAGCTTTGCCAGCACAAATGCATCAATTGGATTTCGCACCCAGTCCCGATCCCGAACCGCCGGAATCACCGGCAACCGAGGCGAATGAATCGCCCAATGCGCCAGCCGCGGATCGGCCTTTTCACTCACGTCCCCCGCAGATCCCGGCCAGACCGCCCCGGTATCAATCCAATCTTTCAACAGCGCAATCTCCGCCGCAGTCAAGCGCGGCCCCGCCGGAGGCATCACCAATTTCGGATCCGTCCCCGACACATAACGGATCAGCAAACTGGCAGCGCTCTTGCCCGGCTCAAAGGCCGGAATCCCGCTCTCCCCGCCCTTCAACGCATCCGCTCGCCGGTCCAGCCGCAAATGGCTTTTCTGCAACGCCGGTCCATGGCACCCAAAGCACTTCCGCGCCAGCAGCGGACGCACTTCGCGCTCAAAGTCCGCGCCGAAGCTCGCCAAGGAACAGAAGGCTAACAGATAACGCATCGCGAATCTACTTCCCCACCGCCGCCACCGCTAACTGCAAAGTCTTCCCAGTTGCATCCCCCGCCGGCGTGGACTTCCAATCCTTCCGCGATCCATCATAGGAATACTTAACCGGCAACCGCGTCAACGCGGGATCATACTGCCCCTCCGTCCCACCCATCTTATAAATCACCATGTCCAGCGAAGGCACTACATAAATTGCATAACCGCCCGATCCGCCCTTCCAAAACGCATCATTCGGCACCCCCGCCAAATGCCCGTCATCATTCACGTTGAAGTTAAACGAGTGCGTGTAATGCGGATTGTACTTAACCGAACGCCCGCACATCCGCGCAAACTCCGCCGGCAGAATCTGCTCCTTCCCCCAACGCCCTTGCTTCAGCATCAAATAAGCAAACCGCAACACATCGGTCGACCGCACCGCAATGCTCCCGCCCCCTGGCGTATGGAACATTCGCCCATCCGCATCAATCCCGCTCTTCAGCTTCGGCCGGTACATGGCGTACCCCCAGGTCCCGAATCCCAGCGGCCCCGTCAGCCGCTTCCGCATATACTCTTCCATCTCCATGCCCATCATCCGCCGCACCAGAATCGCCGGTATATGGCTCGATGAAGTCGCGTACGAATAGCACTCGCCCGGCGCGCACCACAACGATTGCTTCAGCGCAAACTCATCCGTCGTCGACCACGGACCATTGTCAATCGTGGGGTTCTCCCAGGTCTGGCGAACTCCCTTCACATAAACCGGATTCGTCCCGCGAATCCCCGCCGACATCGCCAACACTTGTCCCAACGAAATCTCCGCCTTCCGCGGATCGTCCAAAGGAAAAACCTCCGCCGGCATAAACGCCGGCGTGAAAACCTTCTCGTCCAGCCCATTGGGAAACAACGCCGGTTTGTCCTGCATCATCATCCCCACGGCGACGCTGGTAAACGCCTTCCCGCAAGAGGCCAACTCCGGCAGCGCCTCCCGATTTCCCCGCCCAAAATACTTCTCATAAACCAAGTGGCCATGCCGGACCACCAGCAGTCCGCCATGCTGCGAAGTCTTCTCGACATAAGCAAACGCTTCGTCGAGCTTCGCCACATCAATGCCCGTGGTCTTCCGGATTTTGGCCGCATCCTTCAGCGTCCTCCAGCCGCCTTTACTATCGGGGACAGGAAAGTAGTCTTCCCCGAATCCCACGCCCATCGCCAATAGCGTCAATAACAGTATCCGTATCGTCACGCCCGTCATCATACCCTGTTTTGACGCCCGGATATACTGAAATGAATGCCTAATGACGGTCTGATTGAGACCCCCGCCACGCTCGAAAACACCCCCTCCAACTTCATCCGCGACATCATCATCCACGACATCGAAAATGGAAAGAATGGCGGCCGTGTCCACACCCGCTTCCCTCCTGAACCCAACGGCTACCTCCACATCGGTCATGCCAAGTCCATCTGCTTGAACTTCGGCCTCGCCAAAGATTTTGGCGGCAAGTGCAATCTCCGCTTCGACGATACCAACCCCTCGAAGGAAGAAACCGAATACGTTGACAGCATCATTAACGACGTTCGCTGGCTCGGCTTCGATTGGGAAGACCGCCTCTTCTACGCCTCCGATTACTTCGAACAACTCTACCAATGGGCCATCCATCTCATCAAACAGGGCCAGGCCTACGTCTGCGACCTTACCGCCGGCCAGGTCCGCGAGACCCGCGGCACCACGACCGAGCCGGGCGCCGAAAGCCCTTATCGAAATCGCACCGTCGAAGAGAATCTCGACCTCTTCCAGCGCATGCGCTCGGGCGAATTCCCGGATGGCGCCCGCACCCTCCGTTCCAAAATCGACATGGCCTCCCCCAACTTCAACATGCGCGACCCGGTCATGTACCGTATCCTCCGCGCCGAACATCACCGCACCGGGAATGACTGGCTCATTTATCCGATGTACGACTACACGCACGGCGAGTGCGACTCGATCGAAGGTATCACGCACTCCATCTGCACCCTGGAATTCGAGGACCACCGCCCCCTCTACGATTGGTACGTCGAAAGCCTCGGTATCCATCGCCCGCAGCAGATCGAGTTCGATCGCCTCAACGTCACCAACACGATTCTCAGCAAGCGTAAGCTCTTGCTGCTCGTGCAAAAAGGCTTCGTCTCGGGCTGGGACGATCCCCGCATGCCGACACTCTCCGGCATCCGCCGCCGCGGTTATACTCCGGAAGCCATCCGCGCCTTCTGCGGTTCCATCGGCGTGTCGAAGAAAAATGGCATCATCGAATTCCCTTTCCTTGAGCACCACATTCGCGAGGATTTGAACAAACGCGCCGTCCGCGTCATGGCCGTCATCGACCCCATTAAAGTCGTAATCGACAACTACCCCGACGGCTTGTCTGAACCCATGGAAGCCGCCAACCACCCCGACGATGTGGGCATGGGTAGCCGTACCATGCCGTTCTCGAAGGTGATTTACATCGAGCGCGACGACTTCCGCGAAGTGCCGCCCGCCAAATACTTTCGCCTCTCCCCGGGGCGCGAAGTGCGCCTCCGCTACGCTTACTTCATCACCTGCACCAGCGTCGTAAAGGATGAAAACGGCGCAGTCACCGAGGTTCACTGCACCTACGATCCTGCCAGCCGGGGCGGTAACTCTCCCGACGGCCGCAAGGTTAAATCGACCATTCATTGGGTCTCCGCCGAACACGCGATCACCTTCGAAGCCCGGCTTTACGAAAGCCTGCTTCTCGAAGACGCCCCGCAATCGGACGACATCGCCGAACAACTCAACCCCAACTCGTTGACCGTTAAGAGCGATGCCAAAATCGAGCCCAGCGTGAAGGGCGCCAAGCCCAACACCCACTTCCAATTCGAGCGCGTCGGCTACTTCAACGTCGACATCGACTCGACGGGCGAAAAACTGGTTTTCAACCGCACCGTTCAACTCCGCGACACGTGGGCGAAGATCGATAAAAAATCAACGTAACAGGAACAACTCACCGTGCGGGGTTAGTCTAATCCAATTAGTGCTGAAACACGCCCTCGCCGCCACGGCCACCGTCGCACCCCACGTTGGTGCGCTTCTAACCGTTTTCAGAATCATCGGTTCCTTCAAGCCACCTGGAGGTAATGCTGAAGAAGGTTTGGCCCGCACAGCCGAAGACCTCGGCCACGCCTTGGTCCCCCTCGCCTGCGGCCTCGCCATCGGCATCCTGGCGAAACTGGCCCACCGCGATTCCACCGCCCGCGTAGAGCCCATGGGCGCTGGAATCGACATCGCTTCTCACCAATTAACGCTCGCACTCACCCCGCAGCGCTTCAAGATCCTCACCCTCGACCGCGGCGGCCTCGATACACTCACTGTGGTTGCCGCGGCGGCGGAACTCCTCGCCGCTTTACTCCTGATCGACGTTATCGCCGTCCCCGCTCGCGACCAATGGTCCTTCCTGGCAACGACCTTCTACAACGGCACCCTCGCCGTAATTGCCGTGGCCCTCGCCCTGGCTCAATTCAACCGCCGCGCCTATAAATACTTAGAAACCCAACACCGAACCCTCCAAGCGGAAATGGAGCCGCCGGCCAGAGATCGGCTCGCCATCACCACAGCTCTGCGAAAATAGTCCAATGCCCCTCGTCTGCATTCCCGGCGCAATCCCCAACCGCCCCCGCTACAACGAACTCCGGCAAAAACTAACCGTTGCCATCGCCGCAAGACACGACACGGAAAACGGCAAATCCTGGGACTTCTCCGAAGAACAAATCTCTATATCCGAAACCGCCGAATGGATCGAAATGGAACGCCGCTGCTGCCCCTTCCTCACCTTCCGCCTCGAAACCAAAGACGAATCCGGCCATCGACTTACAATGACCGGACCCGAAGGAACAGCGGACTTTCTGAGCATCGAATTCGAAAACTAGAATCGCACCGTCAACCCAATCTGAAACTGCCGCTGATCCTGCTCGGCTCCGTTAATCTCCCCAAACTGCGGCGACTGCTGATTCCCGTTTGGGTTGTTGTAGTGGGCCGTGTTGGTGGAGTTAAAACTCTCAATTCGCAGGGCCACTTGCATCCGCTCGCGAATTGAGAAGTTCCGGTGAAGCGCCGCATCAAAGTTCCCAAAGCCGGGCCCTTGAATGATGTTCCGCCCCGCGTTGCCCAGCGTGTTTTGCGCCGGCGTGACAAACGAAGCGATATCGAAATACTTCTGCCCCGGCCCGGTATTACCCAGATACTTCACCGGCGACACCCAGTTCGGCCTGTCCGCATTGCCCGGCGCGTTCAAGATTCCCGCCACCGACGGCGAGAACCACGTCCCCGTCATTGCGCTGAATAGCCCCTGAAACTGCCAACCGCCGGCCAGCCAATTCGCCGCGCGGCCTTGTGCCCACTTCTTGCCCTTCCCAAACGGCAGCGACCACATATAGCTCTGCGTGAACAAATGGGTCCGGTTGTCGCTCATCCGGCCCTTGTTCAACTGCACATTCAGCGGAATCGCCAGCCCGCCGTCGTCTTCGGTATAGTTCAGGCCCTTGCTAAACGTATAAGACGTTGTGACGAAGAACCCGTCGCCCACCCGCCGGTCCAGTTTCATCTGCAGTCCGTTGTACCAGGTTGATGTGCCCACCGGCATCGTCGTATCCGTCGCCCGCCGGAACCTCAAGAAGAGAGGACGCCCGTTGTTCCCGGACCCCGGAATCATTGAGGCATTGATATTTCTGGGCGACTGATTGTTCACGCCCTTATTCCCAACGTACGCCAAGTCAAGCGCGAATTTCCACGGCAGCGCCCGCTGCACCGCGAAGTTCCAACTCTGCACATAGGGACTGGCCAGGTCATACGGCGTAATCCCATACCCATTCGACAGCGGCGCGTTCTCAATAATTCCGTTCGACGGAATCGCGAATGGCGTGAACGCCGGGAAACCCGTCGTCATTGACACCGCCGCGGGCACAAAGGCATTCGCCGCCGGATAGCCGTTGTTTTGCAGAATCGGGAAGTTGGTTTGCCCCATCCGCCGCGGGAAGAAACTGATCCCGAAACCCGTCCGGATAACCGTCTTATCGTTGAAGCGGTACGCAATCCCCAACCGGGGCCCCCAATTGTTATTGGTCTGTGCGATGTTAAGCGGCACATTTCCCAACCCGCTCAATTCCAGCGTATTATTCGCCGGATTATAGTTCGAGTACCCGCCGGCGAACCGCGGCTGGCTTCCACGCTCCCGCTCCAGCCGGATCCCCATGTCCACCGTCAATTTCGAATTCACCTGCCACTTGTCCTGGATGTAGAAGTTCCAGATCAACTCCCGCCGCGCCGGAAACACAAACGGCAAATCCCGTCCGCTCTGGTTCGGCGCATCCAGCAGAAACGCCGCGAACGCATTCGAAAAGTTCCGCCGCGTGTCTGCAAGGTCGCCCGTCTGCCCAGGTTGATACTCAAATCGCCCGCGCGGGTTGAACGTTTGCGTCTGCAGCAGATCGTTCCGCTCCCGCCGTATGTCCGCCCCAAACCGTACGATGTGCTTGGTGAACGTCTTCGAGAAGTTGTTGACGATCCCAAATGTTGTGACGCTCCGCGCCCACGGCAAGCTGGGCGAGAAGCCCACCAGCGGCGAGGCATATCCGTTCACCCGAATCTCCGTCAACCCGCTCGTCCAATCGTCCAAATTCACACCCCGGATCCCAATCTCCTCCGACGTCTTCTTCCCCGTATCCGAAGCCAATGCGTCGTTCCGGTTCCGCACCATTCCCACTCGCGACTCCCACACCAATGTCGGGTTCAACACCTTCGAATAGTTGATCCCGGCGCTCTGCGTCCGCGCCGGACCGCTCCCGCCGAATCCGCCATTGCGAAAGCCGCCATAGATCCCGCCCGGTCCAAACAGCCCATGGTCGGTCACCACCCCTTTCTGAATGCTATACCGCCCCGATAATCGGTCATTGCTGCCAATCACCCAATCGATTTTGGAATCCACTTGATCCAACGTCTTAATGCGCACGTTGTTCTGCTGATAATTTACCTGCCCCTCCGGCGCCGCCAGATTCGGTTCCGGCACAAACCCCAAAATCCGCCGCGAAATCGGGCTAATCCGGCTCGCCGGGATTAAGTTCCCGGCAAACGCCGTCCGTCCCCCGCCATTCGCGTTACCCGTCAAAGGATCGTAGATGGTGGAACCGCCCGCCGCCAGATTTCCCGTGCGGAAAGCCGCGCCCGGCAGCGCCCCGCGGTTCACCTGCCCCAAGTGGTCCCGGCTCCCCTGATAGTCGCCGAAGAAGAACAGCTTGTCGCGTACTATCCGCCCGCCCAACGTTCCGCCGAACTGGTTGTAAACCGTCGGCGCCTTCGTCACCGCGAACGTGTTCCGCGCCTGGATATTCTCGTTGCGATGGAACTCAAACAAGCTCCCGTGGAAGGCGTTCGAACCACTCTTCAGTGTCACGTTCGTTACCGCTCCGCCCGCGTTCCCAAACTCCGGATCGAAGTTCGATGTGGAAACGTCAACCGTCTGAATGGCCTCCGCCGGCGGCACCAGCGCGGTCAGGTTTCCGTTGTCAATCTTGTTCTCGATGCCCTCAATCTGGAAGTTGTTAAACTGCCGCCCCTGCCCGTTCACACGGACTGACAGCGAGTCCTGCGAGTTATAAAACTCCGAGTGCGGCCGGAACGGTCTGCCCACCCCCGGCACCAGCACTAACAGACTCTGGTAATTCCGGTTATAGAGCAATGGCATGTTCACCAACTGCGCCGCTTCTATCTTTCCCCCCGTGTCCGCACGGTCCGTCTGCAACAGCGGCGCCGCCGTCGCGCTTACGTCCACCGTCTGCGTCACCGCGCCTGGCACTAACTCAAAATTCACGCGCGCCGTTGTATTCGGCTGCAATTCCACGCCCGTCCGCAGCGTCTTACTAAATCCCTGTTTCTCCGCTTCAACCTTGTAATCGCCGGGATCCAGATTGACAAAAAAGTAGTTGCCCGCATCGTTGGTATCGGCGGTTCGTTGAAAGTTAGTGCGCGTCTCCGTGATCGTGATCTTCACGCCGGGTACAACCGCGCCGGATTGATCCGTGATCGTTCCTAAAATCTGGCCCTTCAAAACCTGAGCCGCCGCCGGCGCCGCCAATGCGACCGCGCAGAGCAACGCTGCAAATATCCGCTTCTGAAACATAGAATGACACCCCTTTGCTGGAGAGTTACTGTATCAAAGTCTGGGGCCCTTAGTCCAGCCTCCGCCCGGAAGCGTTAGCCTTACAACATGAGCTTCGAAGCAATCTCGGCGAAGATGCGGCAGGACTGGGATCGGCGGGCTCGCGAGAACGCCAAATACTACATCGTCGATTCGAACAATGACTGGTCCGAAGACGAATTCTACGCGCTCGGCAAACAGACCATCGCCGACGACATCCTAACCGACATGCACAACGTCTGCCAGGGGAAAAATCCCGGCGACATGCGCGTGCTGGAAATTGGTTGCGGCGCCGGCCGCGTGACCCGGGCGCTGGCGGAACTCTTCGGTCAAGTCGATGCCGTCGATGTCAGCCCCGAGATGACCGCATTGGCGCAGCGGGCCTGCGCCGGTAAACCCAACGCAAGAATCTGGAACAATAACGGCGTCGATCTTGGCGTACTTTCAGGATCTGAACTGTTCGACTTCGCATTTTCCATCTGCTGCTTTCACCATGTTCCGTCGCGCGAAGTCATCGAGAATTACGTGCGCGAAGTTGGTCGCCTGCTTCGCCCAGGCAGTCTGTTCAAGTTCGAAGTGCAAGGCGACCCGCGCGTCGTCTCCGCCGCCGGCGACACCTGGCTCGGTGTTCCATTCACGGACGAAGAAGCGGTGGAGATGGCCGAGCGCAACGGCTTTGAAGCCCGCCACCGGGTAGGCGCGGGCGAGGAACGATTCTGGCTTTGGTACTTTAAGCTCTAACCCAGCCCCTGCGCGACGCCGGTGCTGTCCCCGAACGATTCTTCCTTTACACCCATCCGCTCCATCAGCGCCAGATGCAGATTGCAGAACGGCGTCTTCTTCTCGAACCGCACTCGCCGTCCGGGCCGCAGGGTTCCATTTCCGCGCCCCGCGAGCAGCAGCGGCAAGTTCTCCTCAATGTGGCGGTTCCCGCACTTCAACGAAGAGCCAAACAGCACCATCGAGTGATCCAGAAGCGATCCCTCGCCCTCTTTGAGGTTCTTCATCTTGTTCAGCAAATACGCCAGTTGCGTCGTGTGCCAATTGATGATCGCTTCATACTGCGCCCGCGTCTCGGGAATGTCGCGATGGTGCGAAAGTCCATGGAAATTGCCCTTCACACCCGGCAGGAACGAGTAGTCGTGCGACGACTGCGCATCGCCCAACATAAACGTCGCCACCCGCGTCGTGTCCGTCCAGAACGCTAGCACCAAAATGTCCATCATTAGCCGGACATGCTCCAGATGCGACTCCGGAATCCCAGCCACTGGCCGATCCAGCGGGAACTTGCCTTCGTTGATCCATCGCTTTTGCGGCTTCATTGACGCTTCCAAACGCCGCTCCACGGAACGCACCGATTCAAAATACTCATCCAGCCGCGCCTGGTCGCCCTTGCTCCCCTTCGCCCGCAGCGAACGCGCTTGCTCCAGAACGACATCCAGCACGGAGGTCTCGTCGCGCTGCAAGGATCCCAACATTTCCGGAGACTGCGGATTCACTCCCGAAACGACTGGCCGCCGCTTGTTCCGGAACAAGCGGTCAAACGCCAGTTGCGGCACGATTTCTTTCGCCACGGGCGTCTTCGGATCCGCCCATGACAAGAACGAACCCAGCGCCCGCGGGAACCCGCCGCCCGCCGTGTCTATGCCAGTTCGCGGCGCGTCACAGCCAATTTCTAACGACGGCAGCGGCGTCTGGTGCCCGATCCGTTGCGCCAACATCTGGTCCACTGTCATACCGCCCGAATCCAGATCGCCGCCCGTCGTGCGCTCCACGAACCCGCCTGACAACCACGCCGGCACCTTTGGCCAATGCCCGTTGCGGCCAACGGTGTTTTTGTTCCAAAGGTTCTCAAGTAACATGAACTCGGAGCGCAAACCCTCCAACGGCTTCAAGTGAGGAGTAATCTCATAGTCCGCCCCATCGCCCGCCGGTGTCCAATGATCCGGCCACACGCCATTCGGCATGAACAAACATGCCATCCGCAACGGCGGCGCCGCGAGGCGTTCCACGCTACCGGTCGCCCCCATCAATCCCGACTCCAGCCACGGTGTCGCCATCGCCACACCCAAACCGCGCAAAAGATTCCGTCGTGTCTGCATATTGACCTCGAAAATTACTTCGTTCCTAACAACCGTCGCGGAGCCTTCTTCACGGGCGCATGGCTTTCACTCACCGCCGCGTCGGCCTGCGTATTGCGGAACGGCGTACTCATAACAATATCGCGAATCAGCGTCCGGGTTTGGTACCCGTTCTTCGCCATCGAATCCATCAGCTTCTGCACCGTACACTGGTCTCCGTCGTGCAAACTCCGTCCCAACGCATATCCTAGCAATTTGGAGGTAATTTGCCGCGAGAACTCTTCCTTCCGTTTCATCAAGACGACTCTCAACTCGACCGGACCATCAAACTTCTCCCCACTCGGCAACGCGCCCGATGCATCCACCGGCGTCCCATCGGTCTCGTTGTCGCGCCAGCGTCCCATCCAGTCAAAGTTTTCCAGGCCCAGTCCAATCGGGTCCATCAAGTTGTGGCAAGCGGCGCAGGAAGTGTTCTCCCGGTGCTTGGCCAACATCGCCCGAACAGTCATGTTTTTCGCCGCGCCTTTGGCGGCCTCCAGCGGCGGCACGTCCGCCGGAGGCGGCGGCACCGGCGTGCCTAACAGCGTTTCCAAAACCCAAGCCCCTCGCAACACCGGGCTCGCTTGCTTATAGTGTGAAGTCATCGCCAGCACCGATGCGAATCCCAACACCCCGGCACGCCGGTCATCGGGCCACTGGACTAAGTGAAACCCCGGTCCCGGCGGCAGCTTCACCTTGCCCTCCAACTCGTAATATTTTACCAACCGCTCAGTAAGGAACGTGTAGTTCGCTGTCAACAAATCCAGCACCGGCTTATTCGCCGTCAGAATATGGTGGAAGAACAGTTCCGGCTGTTCCCGCAAATCCGCCGCGCCCTCCGGCGTATAGAAATGCTGTAACTCGGTTAGCAACGGAACCGCCCGGCCGCCGATCTCCTGCGTCCCCAGCCACTGGCCCATGAAGCCATTCGCGAATACGCGCGACCGCGGATCGTCAATCATCCGCTCAACCTGCGCTGCCAGCACGTTCGGATCCTGCAACTTTCCCTCACCGGCCAGCCGCGATAACTCCTCATCCGGCATCGTCGACCACAGGAAATACGACATCCGCGAAGCGATTTCATACTGCCCAATCGGTTGAATCCCCGGCTTCGGATCGTTGTCCTCAACCTTAAAGAGAAACCGCGGCGAGATCAGAACGGCCTTCAGCGCGAGCTTCACGTTTTCCTCAAATGGCTCTCCCCGTCTCGCCCCGCGATCATACAAAGCCAGCAGCCTGTCGATCTCCGCCGGCTCGACAGGTCCCCGATAAGCCCGCGGCAGTAACTTGGTCAAGAGCCGGCGTGCCGCCATCCGTTTGTCTACCGGCGATTGCCCCACTTCCATCCCAAACAAGCGATAGTGCAGCGCCCGCTTTTCCGAAGTGACTTCGGCCGGTCTCTGGTCAACCGTCAAGCTATAGAACTCAATCCGTTCGGACCCGTTGACGACGGTAACGGTATGCGGCCCGCGCCCCAGTGTCGCGGTGGCCGCTCGCGCGGTCGCCCCGCCCCCCGAATCCCGCCCATAAGCCACCGAGCCCACTTGCACGCCATCGACAAGAACCTTCAGCGTAAATGGAGTTACCTTCGGCCGCTCCACCGAAACCCGCAAGGAATAAGAGTCTTCCGCAAACACCGAAACCGACACCGACAACTCCGCGTCCGGATCCAAAAACCGGGATGGTTTGATACCTGTTGGCGGCGCCGTCACCGGCGTCATTTCATGCGAAAGCACCACGCGGTTGAATGGGGGCGTAACGATAATCCGGTCCAATACCGTAGTCGCCGCCTCCATGTACCGTTCCAGCAGCATCGGCGGGACATAGAGCGTTTCCCCATTGGTGTCGAATCCAGCGCCGCCCGCCTCATCGGCGGGAAACAGGTCCGGCGCGACGACATCCAGCCCAAACAAATCCCGAATGGTGTTTTTCCACTCCCGCCGGTTTAGCCGGCGTGAAGCCACAAAGCCGGCGTACTCTCCCGTCGTACACCCAGTCGTCCGGAGCCGCTCATCGATCCAGTTCGCCACCAACATGCGATCGGTTTCCGAAATCTTCGCCGCCCCCGGAGGCATCGTCCGATTCCGCAGTTGCGTCGCGACATCCCGCCACAGCACGCGCCGCGTCTCGACATCCGACGGCGATTCCGACTTCAGAAAATCGATCCGATTCCGGGGATTCGAAGGATTGTGGCAACTGGCGCAATTTTCCGTCAGCACGGGCCGGATCTTAGAGGTAAACTCATCCGGAGCCGCCCCGGCCGCCGCTGCCGCCGCAAGAAATACAAAAACCTTCACACTCAGACTCTATATCGCCGTGCCGTCCGAAGCAATCTATAATAGGAAGTGAATCGAAACCATCATGGTTGAACTCAAGGTCCAAAAAATCGGCGACTCTCTCGGCATTATCCTTCCCGATGATGTCGTTCACCATCTGAATTCCGCCGAGGGCAAGTCACTCTTTTTGGTCGAAGGCACGGGCCGGGAATACCGGCTTACTCCGGGCGAGAGTGATTTCGAGAAGACGATGGCAGCGGCCAAAGACATCATGAACCGGTACGATGGCGCCCTTCGCGAATTGGCGAAATGACCGAGCCGATCTGGGTTGATGAACCAGCCGTCCTCGCCATTCACGATTTTTCTTTGGCCCGGCACGGCGGAGCTCCAGGAATCCGCGACATTAACCTATTACTATCCGCACTTGCCAGGCCTAAGCAGCACTTCGTCTACGCCGGCACGGCGGACATTATTGAATTGGCGGCAATTCTCACTGCCGGGATCGTGAAAAACCACCCCTTCGTCGACGGTAATAAGCGAACGGGATTTACCGCTGGCGCCAGCTTCCTTCAAACGAACGGGTACCGCTTAATTGCGTCGGACGAGGCGGTCGTGAAGGCGGTCCTCGACTTGGCCTCCAGCGCCATCGACGAAGCCGCCTACGCCGAATTTCTCCGCGCTTCTACGGTTCCTTCGGCGCCTTCGTAAGCGCTGCCGCCTGCCTCGTAAACAGATTATCCTGGTAGTTTCGGAGTAAACGAATTTGTCTCGTATCGGTAACGCGTTCAGCAGCTTCTTCGGCATCCTATTCGGCGGTGAACTTCCGCCCCATGTAGCCAAAGCCTTCGGCTACGTAAAAGCGGCGGAGGTCAAAAAACCGGATCCCGTTCCCAAAGTCCCGGAGGTCAAACCCGCCGACGGCGCATTGCAGTTCCTCGGCATTCTCCAGCGCGACGCCCGCCTGGTCGATTTCCTCATGGAAGACATCACGGCCTATTCTGACGACCAAGTCGGCGCCGCCGTCCGCACTCTCCATGAACAGTGCGGCGCCGTATTGAAGCGCTGCGTCACCCTTGCGCCCATCATTGATGGCGTGGAAGGAACTTACACCAAGTCCGAAGCCGCGGGATCCATTGCCAAGCAGGGCTTGAAGTTCATCGGCAATGTTCCCGCTGAAGGCCGCGCCCCCGGCGGCATCCTGCGTCACAAGGGCTGGAGAGCGGCAGTCGTCGACCTCCCCAAGGTCAATTCCTCGGTGAATCTCAACATCATCGCTCCCGCTGAAATCGAAGTGGAGTAGCAACGTGTCAACCGGCACCGTCATCGGTATCGATTTAGGCACCACCAACTGCGCCATCGCCCGTTCCACAGGCGGGCCCGTAGAGGTCTTGCCGATTCCCCAACTCACCGGCCCCGGCGAATTGCGCGAAGAATCGCTCTTCCCCTCTTCCCTATATTTGTACGGCCTCAAGGAATTCGCCGAAGGAACAACGGCACTCCCCTGGGACGACGCGCCCAAATTTATCCTCGGCGAATGGGCCAAACGCCGGGGTGTCGAAAACTCCAGCCGCCTCGTCCACTCCGCCAAAAGTTGGCTCTCCCATTCCGGGATTGATCGCACCGCGCAGTTGTTACCGGTAACCGCCCCCGATGGCGTCCAGCGAGTTTCTCCATTGGAGGCGTCGACGGCGTACTTGACCCACCTCCGCCAGTCGCTCGGCGATATCGGCGGCGCGCAGGTGCTGATTACGGTCCCCGCCTCCTTCGATGCGTCCGCTCGCAGCCTCACCGAAGACGCCGCCCGCCTCGCCGGCTTCTCCAATTTCGTCCTCCTCGAAGAACCGCAAGCCGCTTTCTACGCCTGGCTGGAGAAGCACGAGGACTGGCGCGAACGCGTCCACGCCGGCGATCGCATCCTGGTCATCGACATCGGCGGCGGTACTACAGACTTCACCCTCATCGCCGTCGGTGAATTGGACGGAGAACTAACGTTGGAACGCGTCGCCGTCGGCGATCACATCCTGCTCGGCGGCGACAATATCGATCTCGCCCTGGCCCGCGGCGTCGAACGGGAACTAGCCGAAAAGAACACGAAACTGGACGCCATCCAGCTACACATGCTCTGGCAACGCTGCCGCGCCGCAAAGGAAAAACTCCTTGCCCCCGGTGCGAAACAGGCCGCCGAGCCAGTCACTATTCTCGGTCGTGGCACAGGCCTCATCGGCGGCACAATCAAAGCCACGCTCCGCCGCGAGACGCTGGAAGAAATTCTCCTCGCCGGCTTCCTTCCGCCAGTGGGAAAAGACGAGCAACCCGTTAAAGCCAAGCGCGCCGCCCTCACTGAAGTCGGCCTGCCATACGCCTCCGATCCCCGCATCACCGCCCATCTCGCCCGCTTCGTCCAACAGGCCGGCGCGCCCACCCACGTCCTTTTCAACGGCGGCGTGCTGCATTCTGAAATCGTCCGCCGGCGCATCGTTGAAACACTGAATGGCTGGCTGGATAAGCCCGTCGAAGTCCTCGCCGGCGAAGACTTAATGCATGCCGTCGCCCGCGGCGCGGCCTACTACGGGCTCGCCCGCCAAGGCAAGGGAATTCGCATCCGCGGCGGCGTCCCCCGCACCTACTACATCGGCGTCGAATCCTCCATGCCCGCCGTCCCTGGCATCCCAACGCCCATGAAAGCGCTCACTGTTGTGCCATTCGGGCTGGAAGAAGGCTCCAGCGTTGAACTCCCCAAAATGGAGTTCGGGCTCCTTACCGGCGAACCCGCCGAGTTCCGTTTCTTCAGCTCCGTCGCCCGCCGCGAAGACAAACCCGGTGACGTCCTTGACCCCGTCCCGGCAGAGGTCGAAGAACTCTCTCCCATCGAAGTTACCCTCCCCGCCGCCGCCGAGAAGGTCACCCGCGTCACCCTCGCCGCCGACGTCACTGCCACCGGCGTCCTGGAACTCTGGTGCGTCGCCAAAGACGGCCGCCGCTGGAAATTGGAATTCAACGTTCGCGAGCAAACCCAATGAAGATCGGCATTGACCTCGGCACCACCAACTCCGCTCTCGCCTGGATGGATTCTTCCGACGACGACCAGACAATCAACGTCCTGGAAATCCCCCAGTTCGTCGCCCAAGGCCGCGAAGAGCGCCTCCGCACGCTCCCGAGTTTCCTATTTCTCGGCGACCAAACCTACGTCGGCGCCTATGCCCGCGAGCAAGGCGCGCTAACACCGACTCGAACCGTCCATTCCGCCAAAAGCTGGCTCTCCAACGCCGATGTCGACCGCCGCGCCAAAATCCTCCCCTGGGACACCCAGGAAACAGCCCGCGAACTCAGCCCCGTCGATGTCAGCGCCAAATTCATCCAGCATATGCGCACTGCCTGGGACGCCGCCAACCCCGCGCATCCTCTGGCCGTTCAGGACATCGTCCTCACCGTCCCCGCCTCGTTCGATGAGGAAGCCCGTGAGCTCACCGTCGAAGCCGCCCGCCAAGCCGGCCTTGAAAATCTGACATTGCTCGAAGAGCCCGCCGCGGCCTTCTACTCCTGGATCGCCAACCACCTCGCCGAGTCGCAAAAAACTCTCTTCGATGGCCAGACCGTTTTGATCTGCGACGTCGGCGGCGGCACCAGCGATTTCACCTTGATCAAGGTTGCCCGCAAAGGCGACATGGTGGAATTCACGCGCACCGCTGTCGGCAAGCATCTCCTGCTGGGCGGCGACAATTTAGACCTCACTCTAGCTTGGCTGGTCGAAGCTAAAATCGGCCAGCCGTTGAGCCTCCGCCAACGCGCCGCCCTTCGCCGCCAATGCGCCAGCGCCAAGGAGCGAATGCTCAACAATCCCGCCGTCGAAAAAGTGGAAATCACCGTATTGGGCAGCGGATCCAGTCTCATCGGCGGCACGCTTCGCACCGAGATCACCAGGGCCGAGGCGCTGGAACTTGCCCTCGACGGCTTTCTGCCCAAGTGTGCGTTGACTGACAGACCCAGCGATGACAAGCGCAGCATCTTCCGCGAACTCGGCCTGCCCTACGTCTCCGATCCGGCCGTAACCAAACATCTCGCCGCCTTCCTGGCCGGCGCCGGCGATGCCAAGCCCGACGCCATTCTCTTCAACGGCGGCTTCTTTATCCCGGAAATACTCCGCCAACGCGTGGCTGAGGTTCTGGAGAGCTGGTACGGCAAGCGCCCGGTAATTTTCGAAAACCGCGATCTCGATCTGGCCGTCGCCGTCGGCGCCGCCTACTATGCCAACGCCAAGACCACCGGCACCGGCGTCCTCGTTCGCGGCGGCCTTCCCCGCGCCTACTTCATTGGTGTCGGCGAAGGAGCGGACCCGATAAAGACCGTGTGCCTCGCCCCTCGCGGGACTGAGGAAGGCTCGTCGCTCGATCTCGACATGGAGGGTCTGCAACTCGTCGCCAACAAGCCCGTCAGCTTCCGTCTCTTCAGCTCGCTTACGCGCACCGAGGACCAACTCGGCAGCCTGGTCGAATTCCCTTTGAGCGATATCGAGAACGGCGATCTCCACGCCCACGCGCCGTTAAACGCGTTAATCCGCTTCGGCAAACCGCAAGGCGAACGCTTCGTCCCGGTCAAACTTGGAGCAAAACTAACCGCCGTCGGGACACTGGAAATCTTCTGTGACTCGAAGGTCAGCGACAACCGCTGGCGGCTGCAATTCGAACTCCGCAAAGCCAAGGCGAAGATCGCCACTACCCGCCGCGCCGCGGCCGTTATCAGTGACGAAGCCCGCGCCGGGGCCTTGCAACAATTGGAAGCCGCCTTCGCGCCAACGGGGACAGCAGCCCCCGAAGAACTCCCCGCCCGCCTCGAGCAAACATTAGGGTTAGGACGTTTGAGTTGGCCCAGCGACCTCATCCGCGCGCTGGCCGACAAGTTCCTGGAACATGCCGCAGGCCGCAAGAAATCGGCGCAGCACGAAGCCCGCTGGCTGAACTTGTGTGGCTTGTGCCTTCGCCCCGGCTTCGGCTACCCCGGCGACGATCTGCGGATTGAACAAGCCCGCCGTATCTATGCCGCGGGCATGACTTTCGGTAACCAGGTGCAAGTAGAAAGCGAGTGGTACATATTCTGGGGCCGCGTCGCGGGCGGCTTGAACAAGAACCAGCAAGCCGACGTCTACCAACGTATCGCCCAATTTCTTTTGCCCAAGGGAAACAAAAAAGTACAGCGAATTAACAGCAGCCTGCAACGGGAGATGTGGCGAACCGCCAGCAGCCTGGAGCATCTGCCGGCCGGCACCCGAACCGAGCTAGGCGACGCGTTAGTCAAAAGGCTCCGCAACGCCGACGGGGCCGCCCCCGAGCTATGGTGCGTGGCCAGAATCGGCGCCCGTCGTCTGTTCTATGCTCCGATGAACCAGGTCCTCCCCGCATCCACCGCGGCGCGCTGGGTGGAGTCACTATCCAAGATCCCCAATGCGGCGGAGACATTGGTCCGCCTGGCCCAAAAAACCGGCAACGTAACGCTGGATGTGAACGCCCAGACGGCCGGCCTGGTTCGTAAATTGATCGCCGAAGATGCGGGCCTCGAAGCGCTCCTCGACGGTGAATCCCAAGGCGACTTTGACCGTGTCTTTGGCGAAGAATTGCCTGGTGGATTAGTGCTTGGAAACAGCTAACAACGTCGTCGCCCCGCTATTTGCCCGACCCGTCGCCAAGTACATCCGAAGTCACTACCGGTCCCCGTCCCACCCTTCGCCAACATTGTGCGGACAATCCTATGCGCTTGAGCCTGCGGCTGCGGGGGGCTTCCGCGGGAAAGGACCCTCGACATTTCCCATGCACAACCCCGATGGCACTTCAGGCCGGGAAAAGGAGGCGAAACGCTCCGCGGCGGCGGTCCGGCTCAAAAGCCGCCAATAACCCTCTCCAACCACCCCGGCGAATTCTCCGCTCGCCAGGTAAGCACCCCCTCCTCAAACTTAGCCACTTCGATATGTCCCCTGCCACTATTGTCGAAAAGTACCGCCACATTTGTAAGCGGCAAGATCTCCCGTAAATTATCTAAACCCCGGTAGTAGCGCCGCCGGATATCCTCTTCGGGGACAAAATGCCCGCCCAACTGGACACGCGACTGAACACGCATGATGTTCAACTCAACGTCCCGAAGGCAGACAAACAGGACCTCTACCCGATAACCGCGGTCCCGCGCCTCCGCCACCATCCGCTCCTCTCGATTACCCGAAAGTGTCGTCTCTAACAGAAAACCTCGCCCCGCCGCGAAGTTGTCCGCTGTCCGTTGGATCACAATTCGACCGGCCTGCAACATGCTCGCCAAGTTCCCATCGGGCTGCCGAATCGTGTCCGGATTGATAATGTCGTCAAGACCCTCCGAGTCAAATGCGAGGCACTAACGTACTCTTGCCGCTGCCATTCGGGCCTCCGAGCAGAATAAATCGGGGACGCATGAATCAGGCGGCGTCGACGTTCTTCAACTCACCAGCGGCCCGCAGTTGCCCGTCCACGATCTCCGCTAAAAAGCGGCGACCGTTTTGGTCGATGTAGTATCGTTGCGTGGCGTCATCGAACCATCCCACCGGAAGGCCCGCATCCAGCGCCTCTTGCCGCGCCGATTTACCCGCGAGAAACGCCTCCCGCGCAAACTCATCACTCAAAATGTTCTGAGCCATAATCCGATTATCGCACTGCGCGCGGGCGCCTACATCTCGCTCAAGGCCGCAATCAACGCCCCCTTCGCCGTCGCGGTCAGTGGATCCTTCGCCAGCCGGATCTCCGACAACGGCACCGGAAACTCCACCGCCTGCATCGCCTGCTCAAACCGCGCCCGGAATCCCTGCGGCATTGTGCTTCCGCCGCTCAAAATCATCGGAATCGGCCGGCCAAGCCGAGGCAAACTCTTCGACTTGGTAAATACATCCTTCATCGCCGCGACGAGCGAATTGATCAGGTCGTCGTAGTAAACCGAAATCACCTGGTGCGCCTTTTCCTGCTGCACGCCGCCAAAGACGAAGGTGTTCTCCTTAATCAGCCGCACCCGCGTCGCCATCTCGTTCGTCACCGCCGCCGCGTTGGAGTCGATATAGTCGCCCGCTTTCGGGATGCTGAACGAAATCACCGGCACCGCCAGATACGACATGCAGACATTGCACAAACCGCCACCGATGCTGATCCCAATGCCCGTGTAGTTCGACCCCTCCAACTCGCTATAAACAACCGCCAATCCCTCGCTCACCGATTTCGCGTCATACCCGAGCTCCGTCAGCATCTGGCGCAGCGACGCTTCGTGAAAGGTCGCCGTATCCGCCGCGCCCGCCGGCGCCGCCGGAACGCTAAAGTACAACTTCTGCCGCGCATGTTTCGCCGTACCCAGCAGGCTGCGCAGCAGTTCCTGCATCATCGTCATGCTCTCCGGTTCATCCGGGTTCAGAAACCCCCGCGCCATCGGCCGCCGCGATTCCGCCCCCAACAAATCCGCGAACCGTTCGCTCTCGTTGCCCTGCACCAGGATCTCGTTCGCCCGCACCGTGTGCGGCACGTTCTCCTTCCGCAGCACATTCTCCGTGAACCTTGACCCCGGCAGCGTCACAAACGAGTTCAACTCGCTCCGGTATATGTAGTCCGTCTCACTCGGCCACGCCGCCACGATGCGGCTCGTCCCGACGTCCAAACCCACTGGTGTGGATCCGTCGGAATAGCGATAACTCATGGATTAGAACTCCTTGTTTCCGGATCGGTAAAGTTCACATAACGGTGCGGGTCCGCCACTTCTTTGAAGCGCTTGGTCAGAAAGCGACGGTACGCCGCGGTCGATAGCCCGCGCCGCGTCGCGTCCTGCCGAAGATTCGTCTCTCCCGCGCTAATGCCGTCCTGCAGTTCCTCGGCCGCGATGTTCGAGTAATACTCTTCAAATCCAAATCCGAAAAGCGTGATCGCCGGCAGCGGCGTCAAATAGTTCACCGGCAAACCAAGCCGCGCGAATGGAAATCCGGATGACCAGTCCGTGTGATACCCCACGCCCATATTCCCCGGATTCACCGACACCTGCGCATGAGTCACACAGTTCGCCGCCGGGATCCGGTACCGCGATCGCAAAACTTCGGTCAACTGCCGGGCACTCAGGATCTGCGGTTCCGTCACGCTCGGTTTGCCATCCGCGCCACGCGACTGCCCGTCGAATGAGACGCCCAGGAAGCTGTGGTTCATGTTGACGAAGTAGTACTTTTCGTCCGCCCAAACCGACGTTCCCGCATGGTTCGCCGGCTCATTCTCCGGCACCGTGCGAAACACCCTTCCGAAACGGTCAATCACGAAGTGGTACGCCCGCTGCGATTGGACAAACTCAACCGTGCCCTCCGCCGCGCGGCGCAACTGCCGGTTGTTGGACTCCTGATACGCCCTCGCGTCCGATTCGGTCGTGTGGAAAACAATCCCGTATGGCGCCGGGTTCTCCTCCCGTGCGTTGTTGTCCAGCCGCCATCGTTGGAACGGAACCGCTTCGCGCGCCGCCGCCGTATGTCGCTTCTCAATGCGCAAACCATTGCTGTAAAGCTCATGGTCCGGCGAATTCTCCACCGTCCAGATGTTCGCGAAAAAGTCGAACCTCGAGGCCGCCTGCACGCTTCGCCGGGGCGCCGCTCCGTCGGTGATCATCGGAATCGGCAACAACAAGGCCGCCGCCACAAACGCGCTCAGCCGGTGCAACCGCGCGTTCTTCATCGCCCGTCTCAGCGGCCTCCGAGACCAGTAGGCAGCCGATCCCCGCAAATATCCCAGCCGCTCCACCGGATCTGAAATTCGTTCCGCCCGCCAGCTCACATACTTGGCGAATGCCCGGCCCGGCGCTCGAAGGCGCACACCCGGAGCGGCGATGGTTGCGTTACTCATTCCCAAACGTCGACCTGCTCATATATCGTTCGAAGTGGATTAATTACTTATAGTACGCAACCCTTAGCCCAAGGACAAGATTTCCCTTAATTTTCTAGCGGTTCTATCGCCAGAACCTTAGACTCCGACTGAAACTTCCGGAAATCCGAGTACATAATTTGCACATCCACCCGGATCTTCTTCAATAACGCCAATCGCGCATCGAAATCCACTTTGATCCGCTCCGGCATCCATAGCTCATTGTTCACATGAGTCTTCTCCAGCGAGAACCGCGCCCCCCGCTCCAGCCGTGCCAGCACCAGCCCAAACGAAACAGAATCTATCGCTTCCGCCTCCAGCTTCAATAGCGTCGAATCCTGCTTGGCGACATAAAACCGTCCCTTAAACTTCCCCAGCATCTTTGCCCGTGAATCGCGCGGCCGGTACGAGGCAATCGGCGTCGCATCAATCAACCATGCCGCTCGCCCGCCCACATTCGCTTCCCCCGCCAATTGAAACGAATAGGCCTTCGGAATCTCCAGCAAAAACACCCGCTGCCGCCGCCGTTCTGCGGCATATTTCGCCACCCGCCGTTCCCGCTGCACGGGCGTCTCGCGAGCCCTCTCCGCCGCCAGCTTGTCCATCTTTTCCTGCTCTTTCTTCTGCTCCGAAGCCGGCAACGGCTTCCCGTCCTTCGCCACCAGCCGCCGGTACGGCTGTCCGTAAAGGCTCATGATTTCATGCGTTTCGGCCTGCCGCTTCGTCCGTTGCCCGTTCTTCCATTCCTGCTCGGTAGACGTCTCCAGGTAGGCATACCGCCGCGCCAACTCATCGTCCCGCTGGTCCCGCTGCAAACTCTTTTCAATAATTGCCTGAGGGTCCTGCGCATACAACGTCAAGCCCGCCAGTGCCGCAACCAATCGCATGTTTCATCAGACGCTCCCAGCCAGCCGAGGTTGCTAAAATGGTGAGCAATGGATTCCATTGCAAAGTATCAGCAGGATTTAGCCGAAACGATCCGCGGCATTGACATCGAAGGTGTCCGCGAAGCCGTCAACATCTTCTCCGAAGCCCGCGAAACCGGCAACACCATTTTCGTCTGCGGCAACGGCGGCAGCGCCGGCTCCGCCTCCCACTTTGTTTGCGACGTACTCAAAGGCGCCAGTTTTGGCCGCGAAAAGAAGTTCCGCATTCTCAGCCTTAACGACAATCTGCCCACCCTCACCGCCTATTCCAACGATGTTGGTTACGATGTCGTCTTCGCCGAACAGCTAAAGAACTTTGCCAAACCTGGCGACGTCTTCCTCGCCATCAGCGGTTCCGGCAACTCACCCAACGTCCTGCGCGGCATCGAAACCGCCAACGCCATGGGCTGCAAGACCATCGCCATGACCGGTCGCGACGGCGGCAAACTCGGCCCTCTCGCCCAACTCCACCTCCATGTTCCGAACCCCCACATGGGCCGCATCGAAGACGCTCACATGGCCATGTGCCACATGATCGCCTATCATTTCATGGAAGAAGCATACTGATACAACTTCGCCTCCCGCTGCTAGTTAGATATTGCAGGAGGAAAAATGAAAATCAAGATCATTCTGGCCGGGCTGCTTGTCGCCCTGCCGCTCATGGCCGACGTTCGGGTGAAGGTGCGCGCCGGTCCCGGCCACCCCATCCACCGTCCGGGCCGCACTGTTATCGTCCGCCCCGTCCGTCCGTCCGCGGTGGTTGTCCGCAACCCCATTGTCTACGCCGCGCCTGTCGTCTGGACGCGCACCGTTGTCTCGCTGCCATCGCGGGATCGCCTGAGTTGGAGGACAGCGAAACCATTACTCGCCGCGAAGATTGGGTCGACACCACTCTCAACGTCAACCAGCGCGGTAACGCCCTGTATCTGAACATTGATGGCCGCGCTCATCTCGATTTCGCCGAAGTCCAATACGACAATGGCCAGGTCCAGGTCGTCGATTTCAAAGAAGGCCGAATCGAAAGCGGCACCTTCCGCCTGCTCGATTTTGCCGGCGGCCGCAATGTCAATTCCGTGCGGCTGATCGCCAAATCACAATCGCCCCGCTCGAAACTAACTGTCTAGTTGGCTAGATAGCCATCCACTCCCGGCAGGTCTTATACAAGGCCGGTAACTCCAAAGTACCCCCGGGCAACGGGAAGTCCGGGGGCGCGATGCATAACATCTCGTCCATCCCCTCCGCCAAGAATAGATACGCAGTGTTATTCCGGTATTCCGCATACTTACCGGCCTCCTGCCAAAGATATTGGTAGAACACTTCCAGATCGACATAGGACCCCAACATATCGGCCTGCGTCGGAATCGGTGTCGCCTGGTCCTGATCCGCGAAAATGCGGCTTTGCACGCCGAATCGCCTGTACGCTGACGGCGCAGCGCGATCGCCAGGTTGATGCCCGCCTCGGTGGTCACCGGATCGCGGTCGAAGACGTCTTTCCACAGCGCCATGGCGCGTTCCAGGTTGCCTTGGCGCGCTACCATGCTACCCAGGTTGACTGCGGCGATGATGCGCTGCGGATCGTCCTGGAGCGCCGCTTCGTACAGGGCGGTGGCCGCTTCAATGCGCCCGCGCACATCTTCCCAGTGACCGAGCTGCGTCAGCACGGCGGAGTCCTTGGGATCGGCTTGCCCCGCCCACTCCACAAACGTATTGTTCACCAGCAGCGTACCGTTCCCAGCCAACAGCGTCGCCCGGACAAATTCCCCCCATCACGCGATCCCCCGCCAACTCCACATCCTTCGGCGACAACGTCCGCAACCGCTCGCCCAGTTGCCTCGGCCCCTTCACTTCTCCCTTCTCCGCTATCTTCTGGACCGTATCTGGGCCGCGCCCTCACCCCGCCAGAATCCATCCCACATCTCCACCGCGCCGCCGCCCTCGACCCGAAAGACGTTCGCCCCCTCGTCGAACTCGGCCGTCAATACGCCAATCAGGATCAGCGTCCTGAAGCCATCGCCGGCTTTCGAAGAGGCCCTAACCCGCGATCCGGCGAACAAGCCCGCGCATTTCCGCCTTGCCCAGCTCTACCGGGCTTCGGGAAACCCCGAAAAGAGCCGTGAACACCTTCGGCTCTTCCAGCAGCGCTAATCCTTCGGCCGGCCCTTTCGGATCCGCTTCATGATGTTATTCAAGTGATGTGGGTCCACCACCGCGTCGAGTTCGAACTGCAAATCGGGCGTCCGGTGCAGCGCCAAACGATGCGCCACCTGGGTCCGCAAATACGCCCGGGCATGTTCCAGCGCCGCCATTGCTTCTTCCCGCCCCGTCGAACTCGTCAGCGCCACCATTACCCGGGCGCGCCGCCCGTCGGGAGCGATATGCACGTCGGTGACGGTGACCCCTTCCACGCGGGGGTCGCTCATTTCATACTCAATTAACTCCGTCAACTCCTCGCGGATCTGTTCGGATACACGTTGCAGGCGGATGGCTTCCATGGGGTTGCTGCTTTCCAATTCCAGTATCGCGTACTCTATAGCCATGCGCGTATCCGCCGCTCTTCTGGTGCTCGTTCTAGTGTCTTGTGCCCCCAAAAACATGGCGAAAGCCGCTCCGGCGGCGCCGCTTCCAGCCATAAAATGGTCCGATCTGGCCGGAGCGCCGTTCACTCTGACCTCAATGACGGTCAAGGGAAAGGAAATTCCGTTGCCAGCCACGCGGCGTCCGACCATGCAGTTTGACGAGAAGAGTCGCGTGAGCGGACTCGCCGGCGTAAACCGTTACACGACGGAAGGGGCGGTTTCCGGCAAGGAGGGAATTTCCTGGACCGGATCGCCGATTTCCACCAAAATGGCCGGCCCGCCGGAGGCGATGGCGGTGGAGGACAACTTTTTTCAGGCGCTGCAGGCTGTTTCCCTTATTGAGCTGCAAGGCGGAAAGCTGAAACTGGCCAGCGCCGACGGCGCGACACGCCTCGAACTGGCCCGCTAAAATAAAGTCCGTGCGTCTGGGCGGCGGTGGCTCTATTGCGACCCGTGGACGGCGCTCGCGGCATTCGCCGGAATTCCCCATGACGCCAGTACCGATGTCGAGCCGGAAGACCGCGAATCGAACCTCGCCCACTTGCGGGTCGATAAGCTGTACCGGTGCCGGTGCCGGCAGAATGGCGCCGAGTTCATTGTTCACTTCGGAGCCGTTTCCCGTTACCGTACCAGCGCGCTGGACCATCAGACCGATAACGTCCGCACTATCGTTTCCAAATACAAATTGCCCTGTCGCAGATTCATGCTTCGGCTGACCGAGAAAGGCTTCCCGCTGCGCCCGGTTCGGCTTTGGCAATTGTCCGCGGCGAGCACTCTCCAATTGGACCGGTTGGTGCCCTACCCATGGATTTCATTGATGAATGCGAACCCCAAAGAAATCGAGCAGTCCGCGCGGCGGGTGATCGGTACCGGTGACCGGAAGTTGCTGGAATTGATGTCCGTTCTGGGCGGGCTGCGATTTCGCAAAAAAGAATTGTTTGCAGAGAGGCTGGCGACAATGACCACCGAAGAAATTATCCAGGACTCTTACTTTTATCAGTCGGCACTGGAGAAGGCCGAGGCGAGGGGCCGGCAGGAAGGCGAACGCCAGATGCTCACCCGCCTGCTTACCGCTCGTTTCGGGCCGCTCCCCGCCTGGGCCTCAGAGAAGATTTCCTCGGCAGGCATCGAATTGCTGGAAGACCGGAGTGTCAAACTCCTTACCGCAAAGTCGCTCGAGGAGTTCCTCCGCTAGACCATTGCTTGGGAGCTAAAATAAATCCAATAATCTTTGATACGATCTTCCGCCGCCCCGCACTACATAAGTATTCAGTAACCGGAGGCTCGGCCCGGGAGCGATGGATTAGGCATACTCCGCCTTCCTGGGCCGGCTGGTTCCTGTTGCATACTGAATGTTGATCCCGCGCCCAGGCGCGGGTATAAAGCGAGGCAAGAGGCCTTATGCAGTTCGTCAATTTCGATCTGGCGTATGTACAACGCCTATCCGCTGGGGACTCCGACACGGAACGTCACTTCGTCGGCTATTTTGGGGAGTTACTGGGAATTAAGCTGCGGGCGCGCGTCCGTTCCTGGTATCTGGTGGAGGAAATCCGGCAAGAAGTATTTTTGCGGGCGTTCCGCCTGATACGAAGGCCGGACGGGATCCGGCAGCCGGAGCGGCTAGGGCCGCTGGTGAACTCCATTTGCGACAACGTCGTACTGGAGTACCGTCGTGCCGGGGACCGGGATCCGGCGCCGCTGGACGAGTCTTTCGACACGAAAGACGACACGGCAAACGTCGAAACGGAGATGCTGAGCCTGGAATCTTCGACCGCCGTTCGAAATGTTCTTGAAACGCTTCCGCATCGGGAGCAACTATTATTACGAGCCATCTATTTTGACGACAAGAAGCGGGAGCAGGTCTGCCGTGAACACGGAGTGGACCGGGAATACCTTCGGGTGCTTCTTCATCGGGCAAGATTGACGTTCAGGGACAAATATTTGGAAGTAACCAAGTAAACCGACAATGACCCATCATGAAGCCATGAACGCGAAACTGGTCGAACGCTACCTCCTGGGTGAGATAGCGGAGCCGGAACGGAACGCATTCGAAGAACACTATTTCTCGTGCGCGGTTTGCGCCGAAGAAGTGGTGACCGCCGTGAAGTTCGTCGATAACGCACGACGGCCTCTGTTCCGATTGGATACAGAGACGATGCCGAAAGAAGAGAACAGCCGGGCCGCGCATGGCGCCTCGCCCGGTCGCCCGGCGCAGCCCGCGCGGCCGCAGGAACACTGGTGGGACCGGTGGCTGGCGTTAGCCCCCAAACCGGCGCTGGCCGGAGCTTGCGCTTGCCTCGCCGCGGCGCTGGTTTGGCAAAGCGTTCCGGCGGGCGCGGGGCCGGAAGTGACGGGCAGTTATTTCGTCACTGAGACCCGTGCCGCCGGTGGAGCGCCGCGGAAAATTGTCCCGGGGCCGCGCCAGGAGCGGGTCGCGCTGTTGTTCAACTACACGGACACGACGGTGTCGCAATTTCGATTTGTGCTGGAGAACGCCGAAGGCCGGGCGGTCCGGCAGTTTGACGGAGACGCGCCGCGGGACACCAATGACATACAGGTGATGGTTCCTTTAGCCGGGCTGCGGGCCGGGGTTTACACGCTGCGGGTAAAAGACGCGGCTACACAAACCGATGTCGCCGCGTTGCCGTTTGAGCTGGCGATTCCATAAACTATCATCTATGTCTGAACGAAAAAGCTACTTTTCCTACTCCGCGGCCGGTTCGGCATTTGGCGGAATCCTGACGAGTCCTACACCGTTGACGGTGCCGACGCAGGCTATGGCCTCGTTGTCGCCATCGGGGGGATACGGAAGCGCGACGGTGGAGAACTACGGCCTCGACGGTCTATTGACCGTGCGCCGGGGGACTACCACCGTGCAAGGCGATCCGAAGCAAACCGAAGTGACGGTGACGCTGGAAGACGTCAACATCATGAACGTTTTAACGGTTGGCCGCCTGGTGCTGCATCTGGTTAGCCACATGCCCGAGGGCGCCGCCGAGCCGTCGATCACGCCGTCGGGATCGGTGATTGAAGGGCTGAAAGTGCATGGCAAAGATATTCCGCTGGCGGCCCGCGCGGACGTGTTCGACCGTTATCCGCTCTATAGCTCCCTGGAGCGGGCGTACTTGGAAGACGCGTTGAAGGGCCTGATTATAGACCCGTGTACCCTGGGCGCGCCATGTACGGAGAAAACGCTGGCCGGGTGCGTATCGGCGGCCGGAAGCGTGAAGGCGACATTATATTCGCTGGAGGGTTATTCCTGCGGACTGCCCGTGGTGAACGGCGGACTGCGGGTCAAAGACTTCGCGACGTTGTATTTGGGCGAGTATCGAATAACGAAGTTCGCCCGGCGGCTGACGATGTTGCGCGTGGAGTTGGGGTGCGATACGGGAGGCAGCTTAAATTTGGGTGACGGTTCCGGCAACGGCCAATGGGAACCGCCGGACTGATGACCGGCGGGCCAATCCGGCTGCTGGCGGTTCTGGCGCTAGGCCTGAGCTGTTCAAAGCCGCCGCGGACGGCTGAAGATATTTTTGCGAAGGCCCAGGCCGCGTTTGAGGACGAGCGGTATGACGACGCACTGGCGCTCATTCCCAGCGAGGCGGTGCTGCGCGAGTTGCGCTCCAGCCGCCCGTTGTTAGACCAGTTCCAATTACTGCGAGCGGAGACGCTGGCATTGCGGCCGGACAACGGGCCGGGAATGGCGATGCTGGCGACGCCATTCCCGGCCGGGACCGAGCCGGTACTGGACCGGAGACGGCGGCGGTCGTTGGGGTTTGGCCAATGCCGGGCGGCGAGAACGGCGGAAGAGCGGCAGGCGGGTTTGACGATTATGGACGCAGTGCTGGCGGAGGCGCCCGTCAACAGCGCCGAAGCGGGGAACATCGAGCTACGCCGGGGGGCGTGCCTGCGGGCGATGGGGCAGTTCGCCCGGTCGGAAACGGCTCTTCGCGGCGCGGTGGAAGCGGCAAGGGCTTCGCGGGATGCTTTGCTGGAGGCAAAGGGGCTGTCGTCGCTGGCGAACGTCTGCGCCATTCGGGAACGCTTTGACGAAGCGGCAACCTACATGAGAGAGGGGCTGCGCGTGGCGGAACGGCTAGGCCCGGCGGGGCAAAACGTGGCGCGGCGCGGGATTGACAGCCTGGGGTGGCTCCAGTTTGAGCTCGGCGATTATGAGCAGGCACTGGTGACGTTGGCACGGCTGGAGCCGAAGAACGACCGGGAACGGAGCGTCAACGAAAACAACCGGGCGCGAACGCTGATGGCGATGGACGATCTGGCGGGCGCGGAGCGCCACTATGAAAAGGCGCTGGCGGCGGTGCGGGCGAAAACGGGTGCGGACGCCAGCGACGAAGTGGGCGTGATGCAGGGCCTGGCACTGCTGCATTACCGGCGCGGGAAATGGTTCGAAGCGGCCAGTTGGAACCGGAGTGCGAGGGCGCTGATAGAAAAATTGCGGCGGCCGGATCTGGAGCGATCCGCGAATCTGACAGAAGCCCGCATCCGGCTGGCGCAGGGAGATGCGGCGGGCGCGGAACCGCTGCTGCGGCAGCTCCTGGCCGATGGTGGAATCTCGGGACAACTGCGATGGACGGCGCACGTGGAGTTGGCGCGCCTGCTGGCGGGACAGGGCCGCGCGGGGCTGGGGGAGGCGGAGTTCCAACGGGCGATGCGGGTAGTGGAGGAGGCGCAGGCGGGTCTGACGGCGGCCGAAGACCGGATCTCGTTCCTCTCTGGCCGGATGGAGGTGTACCGGGAGACGCTGCAGTTTCTGCTGCAACAGAACCGGACCGGCGACGCGTTGCTGGTAGCGGAGCGGAGCCGGGCGCGGACACTGCAGGATAAGACCGTCCGGCGGCAGGCGCGGAAGGGGGCGACGGTCCTGTTTTACTGGCTGGACGAGCCGGAATCCCATTTGTGGGTTGTAGGTTCGGCGAAGGGACCGGTTTACCACCGGTTACCCGGGGCGAAGGAAATTCAGGACTTGGTCGAGCGGCACAATCAGTTTCTGTTGCGGGCGCGGAACCCGTTGACGGAGGGTGGCCAGGAGGCGCGGCGCCTCTATGAACTGCTGGTGAAACCCGCGGCGGGCCAGTTGAGCGGGCGGCGCGTGTTCATATCGCCGGATGGGGGTTTGCACGCATTGAACTTTGAAACGCTGATTGCGCCGGGGCCGGACCATTACTGGCTGGAGGATGTGGAGATTTCAGTGGTTCCGGGATTGACCGGGCCGACGGGCGAGGGGCGCGCGCATTCCAAACAGATATTGCTCGCGGGCGATGCGGTGGAAGCGGAGGCGGGATTCGCCCGGCTGCGCCATGCGGGCGAGGAGTTGGATCGAATTGGTACACAGTTTGGGACGGTTCCGTTGAAGAGAGAAGCGGCGACCCCGCGCGCGGTGCGGGCGGGGATGGCGAAGAGTCCCGCGTATGTTCATTTCGCCGCGCATGCGCAGGCGAACCGGCTACGGCCATTGGAATCCGCGATTTTGCTTTCGCCGGACGCTGGAGGGTACAAGCTGTACGCGCGGGACGTGGCGGCGATGCCGATGCGGGCGCATTTGGTGACGCTGTCGGCGTGTACGGCGGCGGGTGCGAAGGCGTTCAGGGGGGAGGGTTTGGTAGGCTTTGCTTGGGCGTTTTTGGGCGCGGGAGCGGAGAATGTGGTGGCTTCACTGTGGGAAGTGGATGATGCCAGCACGCCGCAGTTGATGGCGCAGATGTACCGGCAACTACAGTTGGGAAGAACGCCGGGGGAGGCATTGCGGGAGGCGAAGCTGGCGCTTCTGCGGTCGGGGACGGCGTTGCAAAAACCGTATTTTTGGGGCGCGTTTCTGCATTTTCAGCAGTAGTGGAAGTTACACTTACGCGGCCGGCGTCTGCGCTTCGGCGGCGGCCTTTTCTACATCGACGCGGCTGAGCAAGAAGAACCCGATAACGAAGAAGACGACCAGGGAGAGCGCGGCCAGCCGGTAGCTGCCCGTCAGCTGCAGGGCGAGACCGAAGACCAACGGTCCGAGCCAGCTAGTTCCCTTGTCGCTGATCTCATAGAGGCTGAAGTACTCGGCTTCCTTACCTTCGGGGATCATGAGCGAGAAGAGCGAACGGCTGAGCGCCTGGCTGCCGCCCATCACCACGGCCACAAGCGCGGCCATAATGAAGAATTCGGCGGGTGTCGAGACTGCCAGATAGATATAGGCCAGCACGCCGGTCCAGATGACAAGCGCGGCGAGGACGGCGCGTTTGGCCGTGATCTTCGTGGCGATCCAGTTGAAGAGCAGGGCGCCGGCGAAGGCCACGAACTGGACCATCAGTATGGCGAGCGTGAGTTGCTCCATCGGCATTTTAAGCTCATCGCTGCCGAACTGGCCGGCCATGGCGATGACCGTTTGGATGGCGTCGTTGTAGGTGAGGTAGGCCGCGAGGAAGAGCAGCGTGCGGGGGTAGCGGCGAAGGTTTTTTATCGTATTGCCGAATTGGCGGAAGCCAACCCTGAGCATCGACTGGCCGGGCGGAAGAACGCGTTGCACGCCGCGATTTTTCAGGCCCGCCATTGGGATCAAAGTGAACAAGGCCCACCACACGCCGGCGCTGCCCATGCTGATGCGGACGGCCATACCCTTACTAATCCCGAGCGCGTCGGCGTTCGATAGAAAGGCGAGGTTTAGGGCGAGCAATACGCCGCCGCCGAGATAGCCGACGCCCCAGCCCCTGGAGGAGATGCGGTCGCGGTCTTCCGGGGCGCAGATCTCCGGCAGGAAAGCGTTGTAGACGACCATGGACGCGCCGAAGGCGAGGTTGGCGACGAGGAACAGCGCCGCGCCGAGCAGGTAGTTAGACCCTTCGACGAAGAACAGGCACATGGTGGCGACGGCGCCGGTATAGGCCAGCGCGCCGAGGATCTCTCGCTTGCGGCGGCCGTAGTCGGCGATGGCTCCGACGAGCGGGAGGACGAAGACTTGGGACAGCACCGAGAGCGAGACGAGATAGCCCCAGAGCGAGCGGGGATCGATATTGAGGCCAAAGGGGTGGATGTAGCCGTCAGGGCCGGCGGCGGCTTTGGCTATGGCCGTTAGATACGGCCCGAGGAAGAGAGTGACGACGGCGGAGGAGTAGGCGGAGTTGGCCCAGTCATAGACGAACCAGGAGCGCTGTTCGCGCTTTAGAGATGCTTGCGCAGGAAGGCCCATGCGAAGTCTCCGCGCCATTCGTGGCCGCCATCGAACTCCTGGTATTCGAACGCGCCATCCGTGGCGTAGTGCGTCTTCGCCTCGGCGGCGGCGCGGCGCACCATGTCGATGGGGAAGCCTCTGTCGTTGCGGCCGTTCTGCAGTTGAAGGGCGCGAGGGGCGATGAGCGCGGCGAGGTCGGCGCCGGGCATGTCGCTTGGACGGCCTTCGGCCGGATCGGCTCGGGTGGCTTCGCGGTCGCGAATAGAGCAGGAGGCGACGCCAACCTTGATTCGCGGATCGAGCGCCATGGTGTAGAGCGTGAAGAATCCGCCGAAGGAGAGGCCGATCATGCCGACGCGCTGGGGGTCGACTTCCGGGCGGCGGATCATGACGTCGAGCGAACGCGAGATGCGCATCGTCTCGATTCCCATGAGGCTCGTGCCGAGCTTACGGAACCTGGCGTCCATGTCGCGGCGGACTTCGGCCGGGATGGGAGTGCCGGTGTCGCGGTCACGGTAAGGGTACATAAGCGTGATGGGCGCCCAGACGACGTAGCCCTCTTTGGCGGCGCCGCGGATCATGTCTTTGTAGTTGCCGCCGCCTTTGAAAATGGCGAGTTCGGGATAACCGCCGCCGCCGTGTTTGGCGATGACGAGCGGCGCGGGGAGCTTGACGTTTTTGGGGACGAGGTACAGGCCGTAGACGTCCATATCGGGCGCGACCGGCACCCAGGCGCGGTAGTAGGTGGCGATGGCATCCTCGCCGATTTTCTCCATGCGCTCCTGGTAAGCGCCGGTGAAGCCGGGCGGCGGGTAGCCGAGCTTGGACATGAACTGGCGGCGCAGTGCTTCGGTGTCCTGGGTCTTTTCCAGACGCTCGGCGAAGCGCTGGAATTGGGCGTACGTCTCTTCGCGATGCTTGCGGGAGGCGGGGATTTCTTCTTCGAAGAGAGCGGCGGATTCCGCCTTGTAGAAGCGGACGTTGTCGAGTTCGAGCCAAGCGCGCTGGCCGCCGGGGCGGGCGATTTCGAAGGTGAGCAGGGTGAGGCGGGCGAGGTCGAGTTGGGGATCGAAGGGGATGCGGATGGTTGACCATTTAGGACCGGCTTCGAAGGGGGTTCTGGTGGTCTGGGCGCGAAGGCTGTACGCGCCTCGGCCCCGGGCTTCGAACTCGACGCCGGTGAAGGCGCGAGCGTCCATGGGTTCGACGGCGCCCTTCGTGAGCGGGAGATTGATGCGGGCGTAGGGCCTGGCCGAGTCGGACAAATGGGCGCCGATGGCGAGGGCGTGATCGTTGGGGGCGCGCTCAATGCGCTGGTAGAGCATTTCGGTGCGGTCATGACCGGTGTCGGTGCTGTTGACCCAGCGGGTGTCGAGACGGCTGCGGCCGTTGGCGGCTTCGAAGTCGTCGAGCAGGGCGGGCGCGGGTATGGCGGGCGTGGCCGTGGGTCCGTTGGCGCGAATGGCGGTGGAGAGGCCGATCAGGTCGATGGCCTTTCCGTCCTGGTAGACCATGGCGACTTTGTCGATATCGCCGATGTCCCGGTCGGGACGGCCATTGACGATGAGGAGGTCGGCGATTTTGCCTTCGGCGAGAGTGCCGCGGTTGGTGGATCGCAGAACTTTAGCGGCGTTGGCGGTGGCGGCTTTAAGGGCTTCCATGGGACCCAGACCGGCGCCGGACAGGAGCTTGATTTCACGGAGGGAGGCCCAGCCGTGGTGGGTGCCGGTGATGCCTGCGTCGGTGCCGGTGACGATGACGATGCCAGCCTTGTGAAGCGCGGCGACGTTCTGCCGGAGGAGTTCGTACTTCCGGATGCGTTGAGTGCTGGGCGCGGCGAGCATGGGGCGGTTCCGGAGCGATTCGAGGGCGGCGGGTTCGAGAAGTTGTTCGAGCAGCGGCTCATTGATGTAACCGGCGCGCGGTTCGTAGACGGCGGCGGTAGGGCCATAGGCGACGTTTTTGGCCTTCATGATCTGGATGAGTTCGTCGTCAACGGGCAGGTCCTGGATGCCGTGCATGATGGCGTCGACACCGGCGCGGGCGGCGATTTTGGCCTTGGCCAATGTAACCGTGTGGGTGAGAACGGGGAGGCCGGCTTTGTGGGCGTCCTCAACGATAGCTTTGAGCGTGTCCAGTTCCATGCTGGTCATGTCAGGGGCAGTGGAGTAGCGCCAGCCGTCGGTGAAGACTTTGATGACATCCGGCTTGTAGGGCAGAACGCGGGCCATGGCGGCGTGGGCCTGGCGGGGGGTGAGAACTTCGCTCGTGAAGAAGTCGCCGCGGCCGCCCTCGACGCCATGACCGCCGGGAGTGCTAAAGCGGGCGGCGAAGTACACGCGCGGGCCTTTCCAGGCGCCTTCGGCGAGAAGGCGGCGGATTGGCTCGAATGTTTCGGGGTAGGTGCCGAAGTCGGCGAGTGAGGTGACGCCGGCGCGGAGATAGGCTTTGAGGTTCTTGCCCCAGTCCGGGGTGGACCCGCCGACGGTGGCGTAGGAGACGTGCGTGTGGAGATCGAAGAGGCCCGGCAGAATGGACTTGCCATGGGCATTGACGATTGTGGCGCCGGGCGGGGCTTTGAGGTTGGGGCCGATGGCCTCAATGCGGCCGTTGTTCAGTAGGAGGTCGGCTTGGCGGACGGCGCCGTCGATAAGCGTGCCGCCGCGGATAAGGATGGGTTCGGCGGCGGCGGTGAGGCTGAGGAGGAGAAGCGCGAGTTTCACTTCATACAGGATGGCGCAAACGGCGGGCGATTGGGATGCAGAAACCCGCCCATTCTGCCGATACACTAGAGGTAGGCCTTAATGCCCTCTTTTTCGCGATACCTTCCGGAGATTTTCGGCATCGGCCTGACGCTGGTGTGCCATTGGGTATTGCTCGGTTGGTTTCCAGGTGGACGCCATTGGCTGCGGGCGAGCGCGGTGGCGGCGGTGTGCGGAATCCTGCTCAACATTCATTTCTTCTGGCAGTTGTTGCCGCCGGGGCCGAGCTTTATTTGGACGCGAGGGGCGGCGATACTCTGGGCCATACTGCTGTGCGGGACGACGGGGGCGCTGGCATTGTCGCGGCGGATCGGCCGGGCGGAACCGCCGACCGATCTGGTACGCCGGGGCGTGCTGCAGGCGGCGCGGGCGGCGGTTGTCGCGGCACCGGCTGTGGCCTTGGGCTACGGGACGTTCGTAGAGCGGCGGCGGCTGACGCCGGTTTCGGTTGATCTGAAAGTTCCGGGATTGCCAAAGGATCTGGACGGGCTTCGTATCGCGCAATTGAGCGATATTCACATGAGCGGCTTCCTTTCGGCCGAGGAACTTGCGGCGGCGGTCGATATCGCGAACGGCTTCCGGCCGCATTTAGCGGTGGTGACCGGGGATCTGATTACGCGAGACGGCGATCCGCTCGATGCGTGTCTGCGGGAACTGAAGCGGCTGCGCGCGGAAGCCGGACTGTTTGGTTGCCTGGGCAACCACGAAATCTACGCCAACTGCGAGGCGTACACCACCGAACAGGCGGCGCGATTCGGGTTTCGATTTCTGCGCGGCGAGGCGCAGACTTTGCGATTCGGCCAGGCGCGGCTGCGGTTGGCGGGCGTGGACTACCAAAAGATGCATAGCCCGTATTTGGCGGGCGCGGAAGCACTACGGGAGCGCGATACGTTCCAGGTTTTGCTGTCGCACAATCCGGACGTTTTCGACACGGCGGCGGCGCAGGGTTGGGATCTGACTTTGGCCGGTCACACACACGGAGGCCAAGTCACGGTAGAGTATCTGAATCAGCACTTGAATTTAGCCAGATTCTTTACCCCGTACGTGTACGGGCATTACGAGAAAGAGAAATCGCATCTCTACGTTACGCGCGGCATCGGTACAGTGGGTGTGCCGGTCCGGATTGGCGCGGCGCCTGAGGTTGCATTGGTCCGCCTGTGCGCTACTTGATTGTCAGTGATATCCATGCGAATTTAGAAGGTCTCCACGCGGTGTTAGCGGCGAATGAGGGACTGTACGACCAGATACTCTGCTGCGGGGACTTCGTCGACTACTGCGCCAGCCCGAACGAGATTTGCGACTGGGCTCGTGAGAACTGCGAAGTGGTGATCCGCGGCAACCACGACAAGGCATGCTGCGGGCTGGACGACACCGACGACTACAATCCACTGGCGCAGGCGGCGGTGAAATGGACGATGGGTCAACTGACCCCGGAAAATCTGGAATGGCTGCGAATGCTACCGCAGGGCCCGGTTTGGATTGAAGGCAAGTTTCAACTGGTTCACGGGTCGCCTTATCACGAGGACGAATACCTGCTGGACGCGCAGGAGATCATCCGGGCCCGTCAGGTGATGCAAACGCCGCTGGTGTTTTTTGGGCATACGCACTTGCAGTGCGCGATCCGCTTCCACGGCGACCAGGGCACGATGATGCCGACAGTCGGCGTTGAGGAAGAGGGATCCCTGATTCAGATCGAACCTGGCGATCATTACCTGATCAACCCAGGCTCGGTCGGCCAACCGCGGGACCGCGACTGGCGCGCGTCATGCGCGTTGTATGACAGCACGGAGAACCGGGTGCTGTTGCGACGGGTGCCTTACGATTTGAACGGCGCGCAGCAACGGGTGCGCGATTCGGGGTTGCCGCCGATGCTGGCCGAGCGGTTGGCTCGGGGGCAGTAGGGGGATCCTTCTGACGGTTACGGTTCGGTGTCGCGGGGCGGTTGGTATCGGCGATTGCGGGACGGGTCGCGGTCGCGGGGCGGTAACGTGCGGCGGTTACGCGTTTGGGGGCCGACGTGGCGATTGCGAGGCGGCGTCGCGTTTGCGGGGCGGTCATCGCCGTCAGAACAGGGAGCCGGTGGGGCTCCAGCGGGCGGTGGCGGTCAGGCCGGTTTGGCCGTACGGAGTGGAAAGGAGCCAGAGCTTGCCATTGGTGCGGGCGAGGGTGGGGCTGGCGGAGCCGATGACGATGTTGCCGGTGTAGCCGCAACTGCTCTTTTCGGGATTGGCGACGGCGAAGATCTTGTTGCCGTTGGGTAAGTGGAGGGGCTGATCGTAGCCCACCACGCGTTTGCGGAGGAAGCCGGCTTGTTTGAGCGATCTGGAGATGACGACGATTTCCGAGCCGGGCTGGAATATGGCGGTGTGGAGGGCTTTGATGGCGATGATGGTGGTTTTGCCCCATTGGCGGGAGCAGCAGAGAATGAGCC
>Ga0163151_10001085_pt1 | contig 47057 bp, 28 predicted proteins | sample OliLakLV19MP5IB2_FD_145596 | JGI IMG/M metagenome (GOLD analysis project Ga0163151, IMG submission 145596) | Freshwater microbial mat bacterial communities from Lake Vanda, McMurdo Dry Valleys, Antarctica - Oligotrophic Lake LV.19.MP5.IB-2 | ecosystem: Environmental > Aquatic > Freshwater >...
CTTCTACAACCCGCACGTTATTGTCTGCTGCTATCAGCCCTTCAGTGATGTAAATTCAATTTGCGTTCTGTCTGCTAATGGTATGTGTTCCATCGTTTGTTATTTGCACACAAAAATAAGTGATAGCTATTTTTTCTATTTTTACTTTTTCAAAAATATACTAACAAATGGGTGTGAGTTTTTTCACACTCTGCCGTTAGGTGCAACCCTAAAACGACCGACATTGCTAACATCTAAATTCGTAACATTGTATCAATACATCAAACACAAATACAAAATAAAAATTACAAAATTCCATTTACAAATAAATAATTAGTATGGATTTAAAATCATTGCAATATGAAAAGAGTTTAATTGAAGCATCACTAGACCCACTTGTTACAATTTGTGCCGAAGGAAAAATTACAGATGTAAATGAAGCATCAATGAAAGTAACAGGAGAAACAAGAGATAAATTGATTGGAACTGACTTCTCTGACTATTTTACTGAGCCTAAGAAAGCAGGTGAAGGATATAAGCAGGTTTTTGAAAAAGGATTTGTTTCCGATTATCCACTTACTATCCACCACAAAAAATGGAAAGTTGACTGATGTATTCTACAACGCATCAGTTTATAAAGACGATAAAGGAAATGTATTGGGAGTGTTTATTGTAGCAAGATTTGTGCTCCGAAATTCCCAAATTCTTGTAACTGCAAAACGTCATCACCAATCCTAAAAGACAGACCTACTTGGACAAAATAAAAGCCATAATAATAACACTCAACATTCTTTTCTCGATGAGGAAAAGTGTGATTTATGTAACAGGTATATTAAATTATGTAATTCTTTCGTTTTTAAGTTGCGTATGTTTAAGCGCATGACAAGGAAAGACACTTCCGAACTGGAAATTCCCTTATTACTGGAGGCTATTTACCAAAAATACGGTTATGATTTCAGGCAGTATTCCAAAGCCCACATCAATCGTAGGATTAGGAACAGGATGGCGCTGTCCGGATTAGTGGATGTTTCTCAAATTCAATCTAAAGTTCTGAAGGATGAAACATTTGCGCATGAACTTTTGCAGGACTTATCAATCACAGTAACCGAAATGTTTCGTGATAAAGACGTTTATAAGTCGTTACGCAAAAATGTTATTCCTGTTTTAAAAACCTACCCCTTTATAAAAATATGGCATGCCGGATGCGCAACCGGTGAAGAAGCGTATTCAATGGCAATAATTCTAAAGGAAGAAGGGCTGTATGACAGAACAACAATTTATGCTACTGATTTTAACCAACATGCTTTAAACAGAGCGAAAGAAGGAATATTTTCAAATTCAATGATGAAAGAATATACTGCCAATTATCAATTGTCGGGAGGAAAAAAATCTTTTTCAGATTATTATACCTCCAATTATGATAACGTTATCATGAATCAATCACTAAAAAAAAATATTGTGTGGGCGAATCATAATTTGGTTACCGATAGTGTTTTTGCGGAGGTTCACTTGATCTTATGCAGAAACGTGCTGATTTATTTTGATAACACGCTACAAAATAAAGTGCAAAAACTTTTTTATGAAAGTCTTATAAATGGTGGTATTTTATGTTTGGGTACTAAAGAAGGTTTACGCTTCACCGACTGTTACGAAAAATATAGTGAGTTGGATAAAAAACAGAGAATATTTAAAAAGAGATATTAAATAATGTATTACGAGGCAATTGTAATTGGGGTTTCTTCTGGTGGGATGAATGCGCTGAGATTTATTTTCTCAGTATTGCCTGCCGGTTTTAGCATACCAATTATTATCGTGCAGCATATGAGTGCACAATCTGATAGCGAATGGATAAAATTATTAAACGATAAAAGCAATCTTGCGATAAAAGAAGTAGATGAAAAAGAAAAAATTGAAAATGGACATGTTTATATCGCCCCAGCTAATTATCATTTGCTAATCGAAATAGACAAAACATTTTCCTTTACAATTGATGAGCGAGTAAATTTTGCAAGACCATCCATTGATGTATTGTTTGAATCGGCTGCCGAAGCATACAAAAACAAATTGATTGGGGTGATTCTTACAGGCTCTAATAATGACGGGGCAAAAGGTATAAAACGAATAAAAGAATGCGGTGGTTTAGCTATTATTCAGGATCCGGAAACGGCTGAATCTGCATATATGCCGGCATCTGCAATTGCTGCCTGCCTGTCCGGTAGGCAGGCTATTCAACCAGACTATATTTTATCGCTGGAGAAAATAATTGAGTTGCTGATAAAAATAGACAAACCAATTAAACAAATAACAAAATAAAAATGACACTTGATAGAAAAATATTAACTGGATTTATAGCTTGTGCCTTGATACTTTTCGGGGTTGCATTTTTCTCTTATAAAAACAGTGAAAAATTTATCGCTTCAAATTCCCTGGTAGATCAGACCAACAAGGTGTTGTATGAAGTTAGCCAAATTCTAACTGCTGTCACAGATGGAGAGACAGGCAATCGGGGTTTTATCATCACAGGCGATGATGTTTATTTAGAACCTTTCACAAATGCCGAAAGAACTATTGGTGAACACCTTGATAAAGTAAAGGAGTTAACAAAAGACAATACCGTTCAGCAAAAGATTAAGGAACTTGAAAAGGAAATAAAAATACGTTTTAATCATTTAAAAATATGCAATGCTCTTCGCAAAGAGGGTTTTGAAAAGGCAAGGGAATATGTTGTCTCAGGTGTAGGAAAAGAATCACAAGATAGAATACGAGAAATAATTGGTAGTATACAAAAAATAGAGCTCACATTACTTGCTGAAAGAAAGCAGGCCAGTGAGGATGATGCCAACAATTTTAATTTGGTTTTTATCGTTTTAATGGGCATCATCATTCTCGTTCTTATTGTTGTTTACAGCATAGTTATTTCAAATTTAAAAACACTTAAAAGAGCTGAATCTGAAACTGCCGGCAAAAATTGGCTGCTTACTGGCAACACCGAACTTAACGAAAAGTTAATAGGCGACAAAAGTTTAGAGGAATTGGCCAACAATACCATTAGTTTTTTGTGCACTTATTTAAAGGCACAAATTGGCGCAGTTTATTTGTTTAGTGATAAAGAAAATGCACTCATTTTAACCGGACGATATGCTTTTTCTTCTTCTACTGATACGAAAGAAAAATTTATGCTGAACGAAGGATTGATTGGTCAGGCAGCGCAAGAACAAAAACAAATTTCTATAACAGACATAGCGGTAGAGCATATACGCATTACTTCCTCAGTACTGAATGCAAAACCAAAACATTTATTTATCACTCCATTTTTATTTGAAGGTAAAACGGTAGGTGTAATTGAAATAGGCCGACTTTTTGAATTCATCGAAACGGAAAAAGAATTTATTAATTCATCAATGATTAGCATAGCTATTAGTGTTAATACAGCTATTGTCAGAAAAAAGGTTCAAGATTTACTGGAAGAAACACAGGCTCAAAGCGAGGAACTTCAATCAAGTCAAGAGGAGCTGAAACAATTGAATGAAGAGTTGGAAGAACAATCCCAAAACCTGAAACAGCAGCAAGAAGAATTACAAATGACCAATGAGGAGTTAGAAGAACAAACACAATCATTAGAAGCAAAAAATTTGGAAGTGGAGGCTTCAAAAAAAGACATTGAACAAAAAACAAAACAGCTTGAAATAAGTAGTAAGTATAAATCGGAATTCCTAGCCAATATGTCGCATGAATTACGTACACCGCTTAATAGCTTGCTAATCCTGTCAAAAGATTTATCTGAAAACAGAAATAAAAATTTGGATGGCGTACAGGTAGAAAGCGCAGAAATAATTTATAAAAGCGGTTGCGATTTGCTTGTATTAATTAATGAAGTGCTCGACCTCTCTAAAATTGAAGCAGGAAAAATGTCCATAAATATTGAACCTGTATCCCTGAAAAATTTCGCAAATGAACTCATTCGCGAATTTAAGCATCATGCAGAGCAAAAAGGATTGAAGCTAAATTCAAAATTAAATAAAGAACTGCCTGAATATATTCGCACGGATTCACAACGCTTGAATCAGATATTAAAAAATCTTTTATCAAATGCCATAAAATTTACGGAGAAAGGAAGTGTAAGTATTAGTATTGACCGAAATACAGAAGACACTATAATTATTTCGATTATTGATACAGGAATTGGAATTGTGGCAGATAAACAACAGGCCATATTTGAAGCTTTCCAACAAGCTGAAGGAGGAACATCCAGAAAATATGGAGGCACAGGTTTGGGGCTTTCCATTTCGCGAGAGCTTGCAAAGTTATTAGGAGGTGAAATTAAGTTGAGTAGTAAGTTGAAAGAAGGCTCTACTTTTTCTCTTATTATTCCGTTAGAAATATATCAAGAGCAAGAACTTGTAGACACAAACACTAACAAAAACTATCTGGAAAAAAAATCGAGTTTGTTTAAACCCCGCATGTTAAATGAATCTAAATATCTGAATTATCCTAGCATAAAAGATGACAGAGATACGATAGCCGGTGATGATATAACGTTACTTATTATTGAAGATGATTTGAAATTTGCTGCTATACTTTTAAATCAAGCCAACAAAAAAGGATTTAAATGCTTATCGGCAGCAACAGGAGAAGATGGTTTATTGCTTGCATTAAAATTCAAACCGCAAGCAATTATTCTTGATATGCTTTTGCCGGGTATTAACGGACATGCCGTATTACTTGAATTAAAAGCAAATCCTGCTTTAAGGCACATACCTGTCCATATTATTTCGGCAAAAGAAAGTTCGCTGGAACCAATAAGAGAAGGAGCTATTGAGTACTTAATGAAACCAGTTGCTAAAGAAGATTTAGAAGAAGCATTTAATAGGATTGGAAATTTTGTTAATAGGAAAATGAAAAATCTCCTTATTATTGAAGACAATGCAAATGCCAGAAAGGCAATACGCATACTTATTGGCAATGGTGATGTAAAATGTTTTGAAGCAGGAACTGGCAAAGAGGCTTTGACTTTGTATGAGCAGAATTACATTGATTGTATTATATTGGATATTGGATTGCCTGACATGAGCGGGTTTGAGCTTATTCATAAATTGGAAAAAACCGTGCCGGCAGGCAGGCAGTTAAAAGACCACAATCTTCCACCAATTATTGTATATACTGGCAAGGAACTTACAAAAGAAGAAAACAATGAGCTTGAAAAATATGCGGAGAGCATCATTATAAAAGGAGTAAAGTCGGAAGAACGATTGTTGGATGAAACAGCTCTTTTTCTTCACCGGACAATAAGCAATTTACCGAAATCAAAACAGGTAGTCATAAATAATTTGTACAATAAAGAAGCTATTTTTCATTCCAAAAAAATATTATTGGTAGATGATGATATGCGAAATTTATTTGCTTTAACAAAAATATTAAAAGAACGTGCAATGGAAATAATAAAAGCAGAAAACGGAAAAAACGCTTTAGAGATGCTGGAGTTACATCCCGAAATTGATTTGGTATTAATGGATATTATGATGCCGGAAATGGATGGTTACGATGCAATGAAACAAATTCGATCTCATGTAAAATTCGCTAAGTTGCCAGTAATTGCACTCACAGCAAAAGCCATGAAAGACGATAAACAAAAATGCATTGATGCAGGAGCCAACGATTATATTACTAAACCTATTGACGTAGAACGCTTGCTATCATTGATGCGTGTATGGTTAAGTAAATAATGTGGTTAAACATGTTTATTAACCAGAACCGTTGCAATTAATAATTGATAAGTATAAATATAATGTAAATGAAAACAGATAATCCTGTTAAAATTTTATTGGTTGATGATCTTCCAGGAAATCTGTTCGCATTAGAATTAATTCTTTGTGATGATAATTATAAATGTGTAAAAGCACATTCTGGAAATGAAGCATTAAAAATTCTGCTGCATGATCAAGATTTCGCGATCATATTAATTGATGTGCAAATGCCGGAGATGGATGGGTTTGAAACGGTAGAATTAATTCGGGAAATTGAAACGCTTAAACATGTCCCCGTCATTTTTTTAACTGCCAGCATGGATAATGTTATGCATATTTTTAAAGGGTATCAGGCTGGCGCAGTTGATTACATGATTAAACCACTTATTCCGGAATTATTAAAAGCGAAGGTGGCAGTTTTTGTTGATTTATATACTAAAATCCATGAGCTATTAATTCAAAATGAAGAGAAAGAAAAACAAGCAGAAGCGTTAAGAATAGCTAATAAAAATTTGCTTTTTCAAAGTGACGAAAAAGAGAAGAGAGAAGCAGAATTGGTTATTGCAAATATAGAGATGGCTTATCAAAATGAAGAGAAAGTAAAACGTGCAGACGAATTAATCATTGCCAACAAAGAACTTGTATTTCAAAACGAAGAGAAAGAAAAACGGAAAATTGAAAATTTAGAATTGGAAGCACTCAGTAATTCTCTAAAAGAAGCAAAAGTAGTTGCGGAGTTGGCAACGCTAAATGCAGAAGAGGCAAAAGTCATTGCCGAAAGTGCTTTGCAATCCAAACAACAATTTTTATCGAACATGAGCCATGAAATCCGCACACCTATGAATGCAATTCTTGGATTTACGAAGGTGTTATTGAAAACAGATTTAGCACCTAAGCAAAAAGAATATTTAGATGCTATAAAAGCAAGTGGTGATGGATTACTCGTACTAATTAATGATATATTGGATTTAGCAAAAACAGATGCGGGGAAAATGACGTTTGAACAAACACCTTTCAAAATTGAATTCTCAATAGCAACTATGCATCAGGTATTTGATTTAAAAATTAAAGAAAAGAATTTAGAGTTAGTTAAAGTGTACGACAACAAAATCCCAGAGGTGTTGTTAGGCGATGCAATGCGTTTGCACCAAATTCTTTTAAACCTTTTGAGTAATGCTATAAAGTTTACAGCAAAAGGAAAAATAACGGTAACTGTTCGTTTATTGAATGAAGATAAAGAGAAAGCAGCCATTGAGTTTGCAATTACCGACACAGGCACAGGAATACCAGAAGATAAATTAGAATCTATTTTTGAAAACTTTCAGCAAGCTACAAGTTCCACTTCAAGTACATTTGGAGGAACAGGATTAGGACTTGCGATTTGTAAACAATTAGTAGAAAAACAGGGCGGAACTATTTCAGTAAAAAGTAAAGTTAATGAAGGTTCAACTTTTATTTTCACTTTAATATTTCAAAAAACCAATGGAGAAAGTGAAAAAGAAATTGGAGCGGTAAAATTGGACAGAGAAATTAAAGACATAAAAATATTAGTGGTTGAAGACATCAAGCTCAATCAATTATTGATGCGAACAATATTGGACGATTTTAAATTCAAATACGATATTGCAGACAACGGAAAAATTGCTATCGAGAAACTACAAACAGAAACTTACGATATTATTTTGATGGACTTACAGATGCCTATAATGAATGGGTTTGAAGCAACTGAATATATTCGCAACACGATGAAATCAAAAATTCCAATCATTGCTTTAACAGCCGATGTAACCACAGTGGATGTAGAAAAATGCAAAACAGTAGGCTTGAACGACTACGTTTCAAAACCGCTTGACGAACAAATATTACACACTAAAATAATTGAATTATTAAACCATTAGACCTATGACAAATGATTTGTCGGATAGAAGGGCAGCACCTAATCGAGTAGCCCTCCCCGCCACCTGTCGGTGACGGGGAGAGGCGCTCACACCACTGTACATGCGGGTCACGCATTCAGCGGTTCACTAAGCATACCATGACCGCTTTCTTTTTCATCGCTCATGGCTTTGAAGTACTTTAAGATAAGGCTACTCCGGTTGCCCGAACGCTCCTTATCGAATTTCTCCCAGCTTAATGTTCAGTCCTTCGTTGGTTGTGAGTCTTCTCCGCGTTGCGGAACTCGTTGCTCCAACTACTATGACCTCTGCTGACTTCTCCAACCCTCTTTGCACGATTGGAGACCTCCCTCGGTAAGGTGAATATCCTTCGGTCAATGCCTGCCACATCAACCTGACAGGTTTCTTTGGTGATTGCTCACCTTTTGGACGTTGGTATGCGTGGCTACCTTATCCAACCTGCCAAGCCACCTATGCGGTTTCTGTTCGTCTGTACCGACCTTTACAGGCTCGCTTACTTCAGTGCTTACCTCGCGGTAAACCACCTTGCGACTTGCTACACTTCGGAGCTTTAATCCCCGCGTTGGAGAGATTTTCACTCTCTGAGGTTCTTCTTTTAAAAGAACTATATTCACCATTCAAGGCGCACACAGCAGCTACCAAAAAGGCGGCAGACGTACCTCGAAGAAATATTTGTGGAAGGTTCATCATTTGTACTTCGTATGAACTTTGGTGCTAAAAATCCCGCCCCTCCCCAAGCCGCAAAATATTAACTGACGATTTTCGTCTAATGAACTCCTACTTTTTCACTTTAAAATGCAACGATATTCCTAATTTAACGCTCCGATTAAAAACCCTTAATCTGAGGCAATGAAATTCAGGAGCGTTCATCTCTTTTTCTTTTTATTTATTGTGTTGAACAATGCGGGTGCGCAAGCTCCCGGCTGCCCCGATGTGGATGCGGGTTCTGACCAAAATTTAAACTGCACCACCAACTGCACCAACCTTTCGGCAACGATTTTTCAATCGGGCGCCACAACGGATTATTCGGTTGCTTCCATTGCTTATGCGCCTCCTTATCCATTCACGGGTGGCACGCGCGTGTTTATTAATGTGGATGATGAATGGACAGGCATTATCAATCTGCCCTTTAATTTTTGTTTTTACGGAAATCAGTATAATAGGATTATTATCGGCACCAACGGAGTGCTTTCCTTTGATGTTTCAATGGCAAATAATTTTTGCGCATGGAATTTTAATTCTTCGATTCCCACTCCCGGACCTCCGCCCGGCATCTATAATAACTCTATCAATGGCGCTTTTCATGATATTGACCCGAACGTGTTTGTGCCGGGAACTTCCTTCCCTTTTTTTCCCACCTATCCTGCCAATATTAATTATGCAGTGTTGGGCGCTGCTCCCTGCCGCACGTTTGTTGTGAACTTCAGCACTGTGCGCCACTACAGTTGCAACAGTTTGGAAACCACGCAGCAAATCGTGTTGTATGAAACAACAAACGCAATTGAGGTATATATAAAAGACAAGCCCACCTGCACTTCATGGAATGACGGCAACGCAGTAATCGGTTTACAAAATATTGACGGCACAAAAGGAATCACTCCTCCAAACAGAAACACCGGACCGTGGTCAACCAACAATGAAGCATGGCGCTTCACGCCAAACGGCACTCCCAACTGGACGCTCACATGGTATGATGCTGCGAATAATTCATTGGGCAACACACCCACCATCAGCGTGTGTCCCACCGGAACTTCTATTTATCGTGTAGAAGGCGTTTATCAGGCGTGTGACGGCACAACGGTTGTCGTGCAAGATCAGGTGACTATTAATATAGCAGGAGGATTTACTACTTCTTATATGAAGACGAATGAAAGCTGCGCGGGATGTGATGGCGCGGTGACTGTGAGCGTTACAGGTGGAACGGCTCCCTTCGCATATAATATTGGCAATGGGTTTCAGGCAAGTTCAATATTCAGCGGCTTGTGCGCTGGCTCCTACACGATGACGGTTCAGGATTTTGCGAATTGCAGCGGCACATTTAATGTTGTGATTGACCCTTCCGCAACGATCACTGTCACCGAAGCCTTTACCAATGAAACATGCGCGGGATTAAATGACGGCACAATTACGCTCATGGCATCAGGCGGCACAAGCCCTTACGATTATGATATTGGCTTTGGAGCGCCAAACAATACGGGCGTGTTCGCTGCCCTGCCGCCAAACACCTATTCTTATTCGGTAACAGATGCAACAGGCTGCGCATTCTCAGGCACGGTGGCTATAAACACCGCGCAGGTTTGCTGCAACATGATCAACACCGTTGCTTCAGGCAATAATTCCTGCAATGGCGCATGTGACGGCAGCATTACGCTTACAGAAAATCTTGGAATTGCTCCCGTGCAATTCAGCATTGATAACGGAACGAACTTTCAACCCAGCGGAATATTTTCAGAATTATGCGCTGGAACATATAATATCCTGATTGAAGATGCAGGCGGTTGTCAATTTACAAACCAGATTGTAATTACAGAGCCTGCGGCAATTGTTGTTTCTGCAACCCCGACAGATGCTACCTGTGGATGTGATGGCGCAATTAATGTTTCTGCAAACGGTGGAGCAGGCGCGCCCTTTCAATACAGCATAGATAATGGTGCATTTCAGAGCGGAACTACATTTTCAAATGTTTGTCCGGGCAACCATACCATTACTGCGCAAGATGCTGACGGTTGCCCCGGCACAACAACGACTACTGTCGCCAACACGGGAAACCTCTCCATCATAAGCATTACAAGCGCAAACCCTTCATGTAATTTGATTTGCGATGCGTCAATTCTCATCAACGCTACGGGCGCAGTTGATTACAGCATTGACAACGGAATCACTTTTCAAGCGGGAAACAGTTTCATTAATCTGTGCGCGGGAGTTTACAACATCGTTGTTACCGATGGAGGGATTTGCCAAATTACGGATGTAGTAACAATTACCGACCCTGCCGCGATTTCGCTCACTGCTGCCGCGTCTTATGTGCAGTGCAATGGCGACTGCAATGGCAGTATTGATAACAATGCAACAGGCGGCACACTGCCTTATGAATATAGCATTGATAATGGCGCAAACTTCCAGTTGTCCAATCAGTTCGTGGCATTATGCCCGGGCACTTATACTTTCCTTGTTGCTGATGCAAATAACTGCACTACCACTGTAACCACTTCGGTAATCGAACCCCTCGTGTTGAGCGTATCAATAACACCAACCGATGCTTCCTGTCCGCAATTGTGCAACGGCACGGTTGACATTGCTGGCGCAGGCGGTGTTACACCCTATTCATTTAGTTTGCCGGGAACCACTCCGACAAACTCATCACCCATTACAGGATTATGCGCGGGCGATTTTGAACTTACTGTTACCGATGCGAACAGTTGCACTGTCACCTCCAATTTCACCATCAACGAGCCTATAGGAATTACAATTAGCGCAGGCGCGGATGATTCGGTGCGGATTGGTGAAAGCATTATATTGAATCCGACATTCAGCGATGCCAATTTCGTGAACACTGTGATTTGGTCGCCACCAGTTGGGTTGAATTGCATTGCGTGTGTGAACCCTGTAGCAAGGCCGCTCACCACCACTATCTATACTCTCTCGGTTGATGATGTGAATGGATGCGATTACACCGATGCAGTTGAAATAATTGTGTTCAGCAATCCATTGGTGAATATTCCGAATGCCTTTACGCCAAATCGAGACGGAGTAAATGACATCTTCCTCATCACAGGATGGGAGATTGACAAATTCCAGATGTTTATTTTCAATCGCTGGGGCGAAAAGGTGTTTGAAACCAACATCCTATCCACCGGATGGGATGGCTCCTACAGCGGGAAAACTTTGCCCCCCGATGTGTATGTATATCGCGTAGATGTGACCTATCTCACGGGGGATAAGGAAATTTTCAAAGGAAGCCTTACGCTCTTGAAATAACCGCAAGTTATTTCCGTTAAATCTGCTTTTTCTTTCCGCAGCATTCAAATTTTGGTTGAAAATTTATTTTGTTTTTGCGCTGCGAAAAAAAAATGTGCTAAGTGAAAAAAATAGTTACCTTTACCACCCTGATTTTTCAACACACTGTTAATTAAAATCCAAAACACATGCGCCAACTGAAGATTACGCAATCTATTACTTATCGTGAGAGCCAATCCATTGAAAAGTATCTCACTGAAATCGGAAAGGTTGATTTAATCTCTGCAGAAGAAGAAGCAGTGCTCGCGCGAAAAATTAAAAAAGGCGATCAGGATGCGCTGCAAAAATTAGTGAATGCAAACCTGCGCTTCGTAGTGTCTGTTGCAAAACAATATCCCAACACATACTTGTCGCTCAATGACCTTATCAACGAAGGCAATTTGGGCTTAATTAAAGCAGCGCAACGATTTGATGAAACAAGAGGATTTAAATTTATCTCTTATGCAGTATGGTGGATTCGCCAAAGCATCATGCAGGCAATTGCCGAACAATCGCGCATGATTCGCTTGCCGCTTAACAAAGTAGGCACTCTGAACAAGCTTAATAAAGTATTCGCAGACCTTGAGCAGCAGTATGAACGCGAACCAACACACGAAGAACTTTCTGAAAAAATGGATGTGAATGTTGCCGAACTCACTGCAACAATGAAAGTAGCATCGCGCCATTTATCTATGGATGCGCCCTTTGAAGAAGGCGAATCACATTCACTTGTTGATGTGCTGGAAGATAAAAATTGTGCAACCGCTGACAGCAACATGAGTTATTCCGACTCACTTAGAATTGACACGGAGCGCATGTTATCAAGACTCAAAGACATTGAGAAGCAAGTAATAAAGATGTATTTCGGACTTGGCGGGAAGCAAGAAGCGCTGCGTCTTGAAACCATCGCAGAAGAACTTAACCTCACAAAAGAGCGCATCCGTCAAATAAAAGATAAAGCGCTCGTGAAGTTGCGCAACTGTTCCGACACCGGAATGCTGAAAGAGTATCTCTGCCAGTAATCTTCATTGGTTAAGTGTTTTTAGTTTCCACGCGAATTCAACTCTGAGGATTCTCAACCTACTTTAATTATCACAGAGGGTTCAATTGCAATATTTCCTGCATTGCAACAAGGCAACGATATTGCATTGCTGATCTACGGTGCAAAAAAACACCGGTTTTTTTAGTTAATCCCCTCGGTTTTTCCCTATATTTCAGTTAATAAAACCTTACACCTCTGGTTTTACCATTTCAGGAATTCAGAAAAATCAAAGACAGTCTTCCGGCAGGCCGCATAAGACGCATTGCCAACGAACTGCATGAAAATGAAGAAACGGTGCGTAACTACTTTTTGGGAGCCAACTACAAGCGTGGAGGCTCCCACCTGGCGTACATTACGAGAGCGGTACGAACGGTGGCTTTGTGCGCATTGATGATGGTGTCATCTACAATGCTGCGCTGAAGATATGGATGAGGCGCATCATTGAATGGGGCAATTACCTAATTCATTATAGGGGCGGTTCTAAAAACTCTAACGCTGACACCCTCCCCTTTTCTTGCCTGCCGGCAGGCAAGGGAGAGGGATGGGGTGAGGTGATAGAAAAAAGTAATTTTTAGAACTCCCCATAAGCATCTTCCGATAACAAAAAGCCCCGCCAGATATTAAACCTGCCGGGGCTTCTCTTCCTGCTCTAAAGTTTAATGCTTTACAGAAATCCGCTTCACCGCTTCGCCTTTTGCTGTTATTACTTTCAGCAAATAATTTCCTTCCGCTAAGTTTTCTAAGTTGAGTGAAAGCTTATTGCTATTGCCGTTCAGCCTTGCAACTTCTTTTCCGACTATATCAAACAACAAGATTTCTTCAATTGCGCTCTTGTCTTTCGTTTCAATTGAAATCATTTCATGAGCAGGGTTTGGATAAACGGAAATTTCAGCACCGCTGTTGATTTCCCAAATACCCGAGGTTTCCTGTTTTACAAATAGGGAGCCTGCATCATGGAAAAGCAGCACGTCATTTTCATTATTATCAATCGCGCGCACATCGCTGAAAGAGAGCGTGAGTTCGCGCACGAGAAAATCTTTTCCTGAAATGTCATCCTTCATCGTAAAGCTGAGGATTCCGATTTGTCCGAAGCCAGCAGCAACAGTGCGATTCATACGCGTTAATGCCACATCAATTTTTGATTCGCCATGCAAATCAAAATCGAAACTCAGCAGGTCGCCCGTGTTGCCCATGAATGAATTGACAGGCGCAAAGTGCATCGTGTTTTCTTCCACTAGCGTGTTGTCATAATTCACTGAGAATGCGATGCCATAGAAATTGTTCACCTGCAAATTGCTCGTGCCGAGATACACGGGTACATCAATCTCCTGTCCGGCAAGCGCGGTGTCAGTGGGTAAAAAGAAAAACAATTCAGGGTCAACAAACTTTTGCCCGGGCGCGCCTGTTCTGTTGTGCGTTGAGCCATAGTTGAGAAAAAGCGGAATCGTATCAGCCGCGTCAATCATGCCGTTGCCATCGCAGTCAACGTGTTTCAGATTTGGTCCGCTTGCAAGCGCAAGAAACCAATCGGGGCAATATTGACCTTCCCAATTATTAGTAGCATTCGGGCGCGGAAATCCGCTGATGCCGTTGCCGATGCCAAGCGCGAGCACATCTTGATTGTTTGCAACGCCATCATGGTTTGCATCACCGGGCCACACGCAATCTTCATCCACTTCCACATGCACGGTGTGGGTTGATTGGCAACCGCCATTGCTGATTAGCACCACATAATTTTTTGTTTCCTCAGGCGAAGCCCAGGGAGTAGGGGAGTTGCGGTCAGAAAGTCCATTACCCGGATCCCAATAATAATCATCACCGCCAAACGCAGCGAGTTGAACACTGTCGCCAGCACAAATTGTAATCGAATCAAACGCAACACCTGTGCTTCCCGCGTTTGCGCTTGTAACAAATACTGTTACTTCATCCGTTACTGTGCAGCCGTTATCATCCACTACAGTAATCGTGAAAGTAGTAGTGTCAATAACTGTTGCCTGCGTGATGCGGTCGTTCGGGCTTGATAATGCAGGAGAAGGAGTCCAGCTATAGGAATAGGCTTCTTCTCCGAAATAGGCATTCGCTTCGAGCCACACCGTGCCGGGTTCGCAGAGATAAATATCGTCATGCGCGGTAACATAAAAATCTCCGCATCCGCCCGTAGCGCCTACGGTGAAACATTTGTCTTCAACGCATCCGTTTGCATCAGTCACCAACACACAATACTGACCGGGCGTAAGGAAATAATTGTTCATCGTAGTCACCCCGTTTGACCATAAAAAAGTAAATGGTGCAGTGCCGCCCGTTACGTTGATTGCGATGCCGCCTGTTGCGGTTCCATTTGTTGAAGGCATCACAGTGCCTGTGATTTGAATCCCTCCCGCATAGCCAACGGTGAATGTGCGCACCTTGCGGCAACCAACAGCATCTTCAACGGTAAGTGAATAGACCCCTGCTGAAAGCCCGCTGATGTCTTCCGTAGTTGCGCCCGTTGACCAAAGGAAACCATAAGGCGCAGTTCCGTTTGTAACAGTCACATTGATTGTTCCGGGTGTTCCACCGCAGCCGACTGAAGTTTCGCTTCCCGTTACTATGAGGTTGCATCCTGCGCCTTCTATATTATAGCAGCCGTCTTCCACACATCCGTTTGCGTCAGTTACTAAAACGCAATAAGTTCCGATTTCAAGATTCGAGAGGTCTTCAGTGGTTGCGCCATGTGTCCAGTTGTAGGTGTAAGGCGCTACGCCCCCGCTAATTGTGAGATTGATGGTGCCGTCAGCAGCGCCTTGCGCAGTAACATTTGTTTTTACAGCAGCAATGGTGAGGTTGTTGTTTGAATTGGTAACGGTGAATGTTTCTGTGTAACGGCAGCCGCCATTGTCTTCAACGGTTACACGATAGCTGCCCGCAACGAGATTGTAGCGGTCTTCATCATTCGAGCCGCTTGTCCATAGGTAGAAATAAGGCTGCGTTCCGCCCGACACAATTAAATTAATGCTGCCGTTTGCCGCACCGCATGTTGCATTTGTGATTTGCGGCACCACGCTGAAGTTGCCGCAGGCATTGGCAACTTCCACCATAAAGCATTTATCCTTCGCGCATCCGTTCACATCGGTTACGATTACACAGTATTGGCCGCTTGTGAGGTTATCAATGTTTTTTGTTGTTGCCCCGTTTGACCAGCTATAAGTATAAGGAGATGTTCCCCCGCTGATAGAAAGCGTGATTGCCCCATCATCTTCTCCCGGAACGCTTACATTGGTTATTGAGCCTGTAATAGCGAGTGTGCTGCAATTTGTTGGAGCAACTTCCACCACAAAACATTTATCAGCGATGCAACCATTCGCATCAGTAACAGTAACGCAATATGTTCCGATAGTAAGCCCGTCAATGATGCGAGACGTTTCTCCGTTTGACCAGCTATAAGTATAAGGAGTAGTTCCACCGCTTACAAAAGGCTCAATATATCCGTTGTCGGCAGTGGGTGAACTTGCATCATGCACAACTCCTGTGATAGTGAGATTGCATCCTTGTGAAGTTTCAATCAAAAAGCATTTGTCTTTTGCGCAGCCGCTTGCATCGGTAACAGTGACGCAGTATGTTCCGGCACTCAGCCCGTCAATGTTTTGTCCTGTTTCGCCATTCGACCATGCGTAAGTGAAAGGTCCTGTGCCACCAATAATTGTCAAATCAATTCTTCCGAGATGCACACCGGGAACAACCGGCTCCACATCTCCGGTAATGGTAAGATTTCCTGTTGTTTCAACATGATACGTTTCAGTGAAGATGCAGCCGCTGCCATCACTCACCGTTACGCGATAATTTCCAGCGGCAAGATTGTTCAGGTCTTGCGTTGTCGCGCCATTTGTCCAACTGTATGTTACGGGCGGATTGTTGCTATTCACCGTTACGTCAATGCTGCCGTTTGTTTGTCCGCAGGAAGCATCGGTAACATCCACTTCGATTTGGAATCCGGTTACGGTAACGAGATTGGTTTTTACAATTGTATCAGCGCCACCAGCTCCGTAAGCAATCAGCGTTACGGAATAGGTTCCCGGCTGTATATAATAATGCACGGGATTTTGCGCGAAGGAAGTTTCTCCATCGCCAAAGTCCCAATCCCATTCAATGGAGTTGAGCGACTGATTTGTGAACTGCACCCGCAACGGAGCGCATCCGGTGAGGGGCGTTCCGGTGAAATAGGCAGTTACCTGCGCCTGCGCTGAAAGCACAGTGAAAAAGATTAGGGCTGCGAGGGCGAGCCAGCGGTTTACGTTTGTTGGTTTCATAATGCGTGATTTATTAAAGTTATCGAATTACAGTTCTTCACGGTACAAGATTACGAGGAGATGGAAGAAAAGAAAAGTACAGAATTTTTAAGTTTTGGAGCTTTAAAATCAAGTTTTAAGTTTTAATTTCTTGATTTTAAGTTGCTTTATGTTGATTTTCAATTGATTAGGTAAATTTGAAAAGTTGCTTTATTAGCGGTATTTTGGAGTTAATTGATGAAGGAGAATAAAACAATCAAAGCTGTAAAGCAACTTTCCCCGCAGGAATTAACTTGGTTTTGGGAGTTTGTACATTCCCCTTATTTCAATAAACATGAAAACCTCCGCAAGTTGATGGACATTCTTGTTGCTGTAGCTCCCGGTTTTGATGAAAAAGACTTAGAGATGAAAGGGGTTTTTAAAAAGATTTTCCCGAAGGAAAAATTTAATGCGCAAAAACTCAGCGACCTGCTCACATATCTCTACCGCCTGTATGAAAAATTTTTGATGCAGTTGGAAAGCGAAAGCAATGAAGAGCAAAACAAATTGCTGCTGCTCCGTTCTTATCGTGCGCGTAAACTTGACAGGCAATTTTTAAATACCATGAAGCTCATTCATGAAAATGGAATTTTTAAAAACACAGACGAGTCGCGCTTTTTGAATGCATACAAAATGGAAACAGAATCCGATTTGTATTTCACCGCGCAGGATTCGCGCACTCCGGATAAAAGCATTGAGCGAAAAACGAAAGCGCTCGATTTGTTTTATCTCACTGTAAAACTGAAAAGTTGCTGCGATATGCTCAACCGGCAAAACATCGTGAGCGAGCAATTTGAAATCAGGATGCTGGAGGAAGTGAAAACATTTATCGAAAATAATTTCACGTTACTTGAACAGCATCCTGGTATTTTAATTTACTATCAAATTTTGCTGACGTTGCAGGAAGGCACAATGGAAGCGCATTATTTCAAGCTCACGGAATTATTAGAGAAACACGCAGCGCACATTGAGAAGGATGAACTGCGCACGATGTATGATTATGCGCAGAACTATTGCATCAAAAAAATCAACAGCGGCAACTCAACCTATCTCAGTGAAATTTTCAAGCTCTACAAATCTTTGCTTCAGCAAGAGTTGATGCTCGATGAAAACAACAACCTCTCGCAGTGGGATTACAAAAACATCGTGACCACAGGTACGCGCCTGAAGGAATACAAATGGTGTGAAAAATTCCTGAACGATTACAAGGAGACGCTTCCCTCTGCCGATAGAGAGAATGCGTTTGTATTCAATCTTGCTACGCTTTATTACAGTCAAGGCGACTATGACAAAGCGCTGAAATTATTGCAAGCTGTGGAATTCACCGATGTGTATTACAGTCTTGGCGCACGCTCGCTGTTACTGAAAGTTTATTATGAAGCAGATGAGTTGGAGCCGCTTTATTCGCTCTTTGATTCGTTCAAAATTTATCTCAGGCGCAACAAACTTGTTTCCGCTTATCAATATCGCGCACATTTCAATTTGATAAAGATGACGAAGCGGCTTGCGAAAATAAAATCCATGAAAGGTTATTCGCGCAGGGAAACGATTGCGAAAGAAATAGATGCCTTGAAGAAGAAGATGGAAGCAACCCCCGAGATTACGAATTTGAATTGGTTACAGGAGATGATTGGTAAAGTTGAGGCAGGTCATTAAAATAACAAAGCCGGTGGTCCTTCCACCGGCTTTGCCTTTCCTGAGTCATGAAAAGGATGTAAACCAACGAGGCATAGTTAAGTGCAAAAGTTCACGATGGCTGCGAAATCAACTCTTTATTTTCCACGTTGTGAATTGAAAATGTGTTTGATAATAGACAATGGGAAGTCTGCATAGAATCACAAACAAATTATCGCATATTTTTTTCTCAAGAATTCTACTTCTTGAACCAGCAAGCATCCGAAAGGAGACTTCATACGTATATCTGCACAGTCACCCATGGATTGAAAAGGCTGCCCATGCTCATTGCATGGCGTTTTCAAATCAGGGGTGATTTCATTTCGCAGATTGGTAGTGACTCCATTTGAGCATAAGCCGTCATGCTGAGTTTATCGAAGCATGGCGTATGCCGGAGTTTACCCTCAGTTTGCCGAAGCGCCACCCTTCAATAAACTCAGAGTGACAACATTATTTTTAGAGCGGCTGAAATTTTGCAAATCCCATTTTCTGCTCCACGCTGAAATGTTCACGCAAGCTGGCGATCTCACCGGGTGTCAGTTTTTCCATGCGGATAGAGCAGGTGCCAAGTTTCTGGATTGTCTTTTCAATGAAGGTGATTCTTTCCTGAAGGGGTTGGGCAATTGCGTTTGTTGGTATCTTCATACTGCAAAGATACCTTATAATTTTCGGAAGAGTACCGCTTGCCCTGAAACACGCGCCAGCAATAAGAACCTGAATTTTTAACGCGCCTTCACCACCTTCTGCTCGCACTTGGCAGTTTCCGCTTTCACGCGCAAAATGTAGCCGCCTGCGGGAAGCAAACTGCCGCTGAATGTGTAAGAGGGTCCGGGGAGATTATCAAACCGGTAAATACGTTTGCCAAACACATCAAACACTTCAATGCTGTTATTATCAGAGTTGTAGGGCAGTTCAATAATTAAATCACCTCCAGATTTAAAACCTTCGGTATTCAGAATGCGGATGGCGCATTGCAGCACATTCACCGTAACGGTATCTAAATTGTATGCGCCACTGAATTGTGAAGCAGTAAGTACGTAAGTAGTAGTTTGCTGTGGTGATGCATTCGTGATGAGTGATAGGGGAGAGCCTAATCCCGCTGCAGGCGACCAGCTATACGCATATTCGCTTTTGAAAGAGGAAGCGTCACCGATAGTTATCGAATCACCTGCGCAAACAGTTTGGTCATCGCCCGCTTTTGCATCAATGGACGGGTTAAGTATTATACAAAGCTGCGCGGAAAAGGAATCGGTTAATCCTTTTGAGAGCAGCGCGTTGTAAATCACGCAGAAGTTGTTCCCACTATAAAGAACAGTGTCGGCATCATACAGCAGCATGGCGGCATCTTTCATGCTCATGCTTGCAGCCATTCCATAAAGCGATTGCAGCAGGAGCTTGTCGGTTTTCTCGCGTCCGAGTTCTTCAAAAATCAGCGCAAGCGCGGTGCTGTATATTTCTCCGTTAGCGTGAATGCTTGACTGCAAATTGTCAGGATATGTTTTTTGCGTGGCGGCAGTGCGCCCGTTCCAATATTCATTGTGACCATCCCATGTAAAGACATCTTTCCAGCGAAATGTATCAATCGCATGAGAATAAGAAGCAGCGAGATAATCGCACAAGCCTTCATCAACCGCCTGTCGTTCGCTGCCCACATTTGCATTGGGCGATGCGCGAAATGAAAGCGCATGACCGTTTTCATGCACGATAACATCAGCATCTTCGGCATCGTCCACACCGCCTTCACCAAAAAACAAACGCGGTCCCAGCACATGGTCGGTGAACATGGATTGGTCAGCTCCATTGAGGGCGTGCGCATCCACATTTAGTTGCAGGCTTGCCAGATAATTAAAGCCGAGTGACACCACATAGTTTTGATATTGCGTGAGATGATAAAATGTATTCACGTCTTCAAAGCCTGACTGTACGCGGGTGAACTCAAACAGGGGCGAAGCAGATTCCACAGGCGGCACATCAGGGGCGCTGAATTCAGCAATGCGCACATATTGATTTTCCAGCAGGTAAGTTCCGTTATCAAGCGTTACGTCAATATCTGCTGCGATGCGCTGGTTGTTTAATGCCGTGATGTCGCTGTTGCTGTCATCAACGTAAGGTGAGCCATATTCTACTTTCGCAGTAGTGAGCGGGTCGGGAATAAAGACAAGCGCAGTAGCGGTTACGTTAGAGTGATAACTATTCAAATCCCTGCGCAGAAATAGCTCAAATGAATTATCTGCAAGCAGCAGCAAATGTTCGTTGGTGATATTATCCCACAATTCAATTTCTGCAAGCGGAACTGGTTCATCATTCAGCACAGCAATTACTTTTCTACTCCGCACATCTGTTTTATCTCCCGAATGAATTTTCCTGAAATGAGATTCAATAGAGGTGAGATTCAAATTATCAATTGAATACTTCAGTGCAGTTTTATTCCAGCCGGAAACATTCCATGAATTATCAAACACCGATTTGATGCGGTTTTGTTTATCAAGATTCACTTTTATTTGCGAATGGAAAATCGGAATGCCGTTGTAGATTTGTTCAAACGTGAAATGTCTGCCGCCCGGACTGGTGATGTCGTGCTGCAATGCGAGCGCTACTGCATCATTTTTCAAGTCCGTATTCAATGCAGCAAGATTTTCCTGCACACTGCTTATAACATTGCCGTTTACCGGAATTGAAACAAATTCTGATTTGCACAAACGAGAATAATAAGGGTCGAAAATCTTTGGCGTAAACTCTTTTGAGAAAGGAATTTGCGCGTTGGATTTAGCAAAGGGAATCGCCAGCGCAAAGAGGACAAAAGTTAATAGATGCTTTCCTTTTTTCATGGTTGAAAAACAAGTTTCACACTTTCCAAAGATACCTGATTGCCAAAAGAGAGGTCGGAGGCGGACAAATACTAATAAAATCATTTTCCCTAAGGAAGAATTTGATTTGCCGCTTCAAGCCAAACATCGGGACCGCCTGCTTTGTAGCCTAAACTACCAATTCTGGTGTAATAAGTGCCGAGTGCGTTTTTTGCAGGGTTTACAAACACAATTGTGGGATAGCCGGTTATCCCAAACATTTCTTTCATCGGTGTGTTTTGTTCTTGCAATACGGGATCCGGTTGTTTATTTCTTGGAAAATCCAATTCCACCAAAACCACATTCTTTTTTGCCCAATCCTGAAACTGAGGATAGGCAAAAACCTCTTTCTGCAACTTCACGCACACACCGCACCAGTCGCTTCCGGTAAAAAATAAAAACAGCGGTTTCTTTTGCTCAATGGAAACATCTACTGCTTTCTTTATGTCCGTTTCCCATACAACAGGGCTTTCCTGCGCTACAGCAAATAATCCAAAGGAGAGGATGATAACAATGATAGCGTGTTTCATTTTCAGTTTAAATATTGAACTTCAATGTAGGCATACTAACCTGAATTAACAACATTTCGTTTTAAAGGAAAAGGAGGATTTCAAATAAGAAAGGCAACGGGAAATGCGATTGCAGCCTAATCACAAAAAAGTCTGTCATGAAATCCCGCTTCACCCTGCTGTTTTCGTTCGTATACCTGCTCGTTTCTGCTCAATCTTACAAACCCTTTCCCACCAGTGATGCATCGTGGAAAATCGGCAGGTGCTGGTATTTCTTCCCGGGTGGTTGGTATGATGAACTTACCGTGAACATGCCCGGAGAAGACACGGTGCTGAATTCCGTTACCTACAAAAAACTGTATATCACCCATCGCCTTATCCACGGAGCAATTGATTCCAGCTACACGCGCTACCTCGGAGGCATGCGCGAATCAGACAGGGAGATTTTTGTCGTGAGCGAAGAATTCTGTCTTGACACGCTTGAGCGAATGGTGTATGATTTCGGTGAATATGGCGTGGGTGACACTATCCGCACAAATGTGCTCACTAACGGCACGTTATCAAAAGTGCCGCACGTTGTCACCGCGATTGATTCAGTGGAGGTAGGCGCTGGATGGCATCGCAGGCTTCATCTCAGTGACACGAGCGGCTTTATCAGCGAAGCATGGATTGAAGGAGTGGGAAGCAATTTTGGATTGCCCTATGCAACTTATTGGACGATTACGGATAATTCGTATGACCTTGTGTGCTTCAATCATCTTGGCGGATTGAAATACCAGAATCCTAACCCCGGATATGGTTTTTGTTCATCGCCTTATCCGGAGATTGGCTGCGACACGGGAACACTTCCACCGGGAGGATGCACCGCTGCATTCACTTACTCAAAGCAAACGGATACCGTTTCTTTTACAGGAAGCAGCAATCATGCGAATACAGTAAGCTGGCAATGGGAGTTTGGTGACGGAGCAACTGCCGCGAATCAAAATCCACAACATATCTACTTGCAAAGAGGTTGGTACGAAGCCTGCCTGACTGTTGTTGGCACCGATTCAACGGGAGCGAATTGTGCCGCAACCGTTTGCGATTCACTCTACATCTCAGATGGGTGCATTGATTCGTCACTCATCTGTCCGCCCGGCTCGCTTTGCTGCGATGCGCCTCTCTACCAGCCGGTGTGTGGTTGCGATAGTGTCACGTATGACAATGGGTGCATCGCCCCTTTATGGCATGGAGTGCTTCATTTTACGGAAGGTCCCTGCCTGACTTCTTTGCATACGGTAAATGGCATGATTAGAAGCATCGCCCTGCTGCCTAATCCTGCCGGGGAATATATGTTGCTCAGGATGGATGTTGCCGAAGCGGGAAACTTGCGCATCGCAGTGAAAAATGTTCTTGGAGAAACTCAATTCGTGGAGGAACAAAAAATTTCCAATAGAGGAAGCTATGCGATTGACCTCAATCTCAAGAATATTTTAAAAGGAATCTACTTTGTGGAAGTAGCTCTGAATGAAAACAAGACTGTCAAAAAATTTGTACGGGAATAAAGTTTCCCACCTACTTTACGCGCATTTACAAGAGAGCCGCTCCTGCTGTTCTCCTTGTAAAGCCTATTATTGCAAGGCGATGAAGCAACTGTTTACAAATCAAACAATGTGGTGGCGCTTCGCCAAAAAGTAGCGCGGCTGCGTTGTTATTCCAAATAACATTCGTAATAAAAGCCCGCTGTGTTAGCGGGCTTTTGTGTTTTGAAGATGAAGACATATCAAGTTTCAAGCATCAGTAGAAAATTGCTGGCGGACACTTACACTCCGGTGAGCGTGTATTCCCGTATGCGCGAACATTTTCCAGTTACGTTTCTGCTCGAAAGCTCCGATTATCGCGCCATTGAAAATAGTCTCTCTTTTATCTGTGCAGAACCGATTGCTTCCATTGAAGTGACAAATGATGCGTTGCGCCTGCTTATTAACAAGCAGCCTGCTTACACCCGCGAATTGAAGAAAATGAAAAGCGTAGCGGATGAAATTGACACGCTGCTCGCTTCCTTTTCAGTAAAAGAAAAACTATCGGATGTTCCTTACAACGGCTTTTTCGGCTATACAAATTATGATGCGGTAAAACTTTTTGATTCGCTTGATTTTAAATCGCCAAACGAACTGCCGGGCGATGTGCCGTTGCTGCAATATCATTTGTTCCGCTACGTGCTGGTGTTTAATCATTTCACCGACCAGCTTTTTCTGTATGAAAACACACTCACAGAAGAACCATCCGGATTGGATTTCATCGAAGGACTTTTAAAGAATAAAAACTTCCGCCCGTATCCTTTCACCATTGAAAAACACGAAACGAGCAACCTCACCGGTGAAGCATTCATAAAAAATATTTTAAAAGCCAAAGAACATTGCCAGCGCGGTGATGTGTTCCAGATGGTGCTTTCCAAGCGGTTCAGCCAGCCATTCAAAGGCGATGACTTCAACGTGTATCGCGCGTTGCGTTCTATCAACCCATCGCCCTATCTTTTCTATTTTGATTTCGGCAACTTCCGCATTTTCGGCTCATCGCCCGAAGCGCAGTTAATTATTCAAAACAAGAAAGCCTACATCAATCCAATTGCCGGAACATTCAAGCGCACAGGCGATGACGAGCAGGATAAACTGCTTGCAGAAAAACTGTTGAGCGACCCTAAGGAGAATGCTGAACATGTGATGCTCGTGGATTTGGCAAGAAATGATTTATCGGTGCATTGCAGAAATGTGAAGCTCGAAAAATATCGTGAAATCCAGTTCTACTCGCACGTGATTCATCTTGTGTCAACGGTTTCGGGAGAAATGATTGAACCGGAAAAACCTTTCCGGATTTTCAGTTCCACGTTTCCTGCCGGCACATTGTCGGGTGCTCCAAAATTCAAGGCGATGCAATTGATTGACCGCTACGAACAAACAGCAAGAGGATGGTATGGTGGCGCGCTCGGCATCATCGGCATCAATGGCAGCATGAATCAGGCGATTATGATTCGCTCGTTTTTCAGCAAAGACAGCGTGTTGTATTACCAGGCGGGCGCAGGCGTAGTCATTGATTCCGTCCCCGAATCAGAATTGCAGGAAGTGAAAAATAAATTGGGCGCATTGAAAAAAGCAATTGCAGAAGCCACAACCATCAAGCCATGAAAATTCTCGTCATTGATAATTATGATTCGTTCACCTACAACCTCGTGCATTTGGTGGAAGTGATTTCAGGCGCGCGTCCCGATGTGCTGCGTAATGACGCGCTTGATATGAATGCGGTGAATGAATATGACGCGCTCATTCTCTCGCCCGGTCCTGGTGTGCCTGATGAGGCTGGCGCATTGAAAGAAGTCATCAGGCTTTTCGCTCCTAAAAAGAAAATTCTTGGCGTGTGCCTCGGGCATCAGGCAATCGGGGAAGTGTTTGGGGGCAAGTTGAAAAATCTTCCGCGCGTGTATCACGGGGTGGAGACAAACATTAAAATCACAAAGCCCAAACACGCGATGTTTAAGAATATACCTCCCGACATGAAAATCGGCAGGTATCATTCATGGGTAATTGACAATACTTCCGTCCCTGCCGAATTGGAAATACTTGCTGTGGATGATAACAATGAAATCATGGCAATCCGCCACAAGCAATATGACGTGTGGGGTGTGCAGTTTCACCCCGAATCGGTGATGACTCCAATGGGAAAACAATTAGTTGAAAACTGGATGAAGCAGAAGTGTGCATGAGGTGGCGCGTACTGACTTTGTTGCTTCTGTAACTCGTATTGGTAGCGTGGCTCGTCAGAAGTTTAATTGTATCTTCAATAAAAACCCAAATCTTATGACTACAGAAATGGGAGATAAGTTTATTTAAATGACATTCCAATATCCCTTCTTACAAATCCCCTGGAATCATATTGGGATGGAGTCAACAGAGAAAGACCAAAAATTTTTCCGCTCGGTTCGCACTGTTGGAGAGGATATGTTGCAACGTGGGATATAATTGATAAACAACTTTATTTGATTGACATCGAAGGAAGTATTTCAAAGGAAGAAATCTTTGGCGTTACAAACGCGGGAAAGGTAAAAGCAGAATGGTTTACGGGTGAACTTAGAATTCCTTTTGGGAACATCTTACAACCTTATGATGGAAGCCAAGACCCTATTTATGAAAGGGAATCAGTAATTTGAATTGAAAATGGAAACATGGTTGACAAAAAAATACTTGAGAACTTTAGTCAATCCTGATCAAATATGTCTTACCAAGAGTTTTACAATACAATGAAATCAAAAGGTGAGGTCATTACTACTATTGTAGAGTTTGGAAATACGAATTATGAAGCGGCAGAAGAAATGCAAGAAGGCAGCTCATGTCATGGTGTAGATGAGTGATGTCCACTGAGTATGGAAAACCCGGCCCATATGGAGAGTTTAAGAATGAAAAGTATTCTCTTTTTGAAAGCCTATAGGATAGGTTAAAGTCATCTGAAAATGTAGGGAATGTTCGCTTAAGCAGTATAGACCATTGGTTAAAGAGTGATAAGGAAAAAAATCTCACCATAGAAATGAAAAAAGTAATGACTGGGATTGATGAGTATGGTCGTCTTCAGTAGGAAGCAGGAGAAAGAAAGGAACATGAAGAAATACAAATGAATCTGAGTCCCCTTCAGAAAAAGAAAAAATCAACTGAATCTGATTCTGTGATTTTTATTTATAATAATGAAGAGCGAATTGCTTTCGGTAGAAATGTAGAGATAGTATGTCACCTATTAACCTTTCTTGATCCAAAGTGGGATTCAAAAAAGGAAAATGAGAATCTCGGTATGTACTCTGTAAATAGTTTTGTTAAACGCCATTTTAGATAACTAATAATGAGGTGCCTCCTCCTCCCGCCATCCTTCGCAATCCTGCCTATCAGCTTACAACCTCTTACCGTGCAGAGCATCTGTTTTCCGCTCATTCCACACGGGTTTGCTAAATTTGAAATCATAAAGAAGATTTATGAAGACACGAAACTTCACGGCAAGCATTCATAAAGAAAAGAAATTTTACGTTGCTACTTGTGTTGAAGTAGGAACAGTGAGTCAGGGAAAAACAATGGAAGACGCGCTAAAAAATCTGAAAGAAGCCACAGAACTTTATCTCGAAGAATTTCATGTGAAAAATGCCGAGCCTGTCTTCCTGACCACTTTCACAACTCAGGTATATGCCAAAACTGCCTAAACTCTCAGGCAAAGAGCTAATCAAGGTTTTAAAGAAATTCGGTTTTGAGCAGGCGAGGCAAAAGGGCAGCCATATCGTATTGAAAAAGAAAACCGAAGCAGATGACATCGGCACTATCGTTCCCGACCACAAAGAACTTGCAGACGGAACAGTGAGGGGCGCATAAAAACTTGCCAAAATTTCAGTAGAAGAATTTTTAGAGAAATACAAGAACTGACCCTCGCACGGAGCCTGCCTCGCAATGCGGAATTTCTCGAATGAACGGTTTCTCTCCATTCTGCATCATTTTTCTTAATGCCAACCCCGAATCAATTTCGGGGATGCTTGATGAATGACTTAGAGGTAAATTTTATCGCTGAATTTAAAACAAGACGCTTCTGCAAACATTGGGGATTGCTGCCCGCGCAGAGCATTAACTTTACAACAGCGAAACGCGCGCGCGTTATGACTCCAAAAACCATCAAAGAAATCCTGCACGACCTGCTGCAATGCAATACGCTCACGTTTGATGAAGCAAATGATTTGATGACGCGCGTTGCAAAAGGCGAATTGAATGATGCGCAAATTGCTTCGTTTCTCACCATTTATATGATGCGCAGCGTGACGGTGGATGAGTTGCTCGGCTTTCGCAGCGCCATTCTCAACCTGAGCGTGAAAATGAATTTTGATGAGTTCGAGACGATGGATGTGTGCGGCACGGGAGGCGATGCGAAGAACACGTTCAATATTTCCACGCTCACTGCTTTTGTGCTTGCAGGCGCAGGAATCAAAGTGGCGAAGCATGGCAACTATGGCGTATCATCCGTGAGCGGTTCCTCCAATATGCTCGAATACTTCGGTTATAAATTTTCCACGAGCGAACTGAAGCTGAAACGCGAGTTGGAGAAAACAGGCATTTGTTTTTTGCATGCGCCTCTGTTTCATCCCGCGTTGAAAACCGTTGCGCCCGTGCGCAAACAACTCGGTGTCCGCACATTCTTCAACATGCTTGGTCCGTTGGTGAATCCAAGCAATCCGCCCGTGCAGGTCACGGGTGTTTTCAATCTTGAATTGCAGCGTATCTATCATTTCATTTTTCAGCAGCACAAATCGCGCTACTGCGTAATTCACAATATTGATGGCTACGATGAAATTTCACTCACTGCGCCTGCAAAGATTTTTTCCAACACGGGCGAGATGGTGGTAAGTCCGGAAGATTTAGGATTCAAAACCCTGATGCCTTCAGATTTGTATGGCGGTGACACCGTGGAGGAGGCGGCTGAGATTTTTAAAAATGTGCTGCACGTGGCTGCCACGCAGCCACAGTTAGATGCTGTAGTTGCCAATACTTCCATCGCAATCAGATGTTATTATCCAGAGAAATCATTGGGAGAATGTCACTCGCTGGCGAATGAGTCTATCGTTTCGGGTAGCGCAAAAAAAGCGTTTGAACAACTCATGCGAATGCAATGAGCAATATTTTAGAAGAAATCAAACAGCATAAATTGCTTGAAGTGCAGGCGCGGAAAGTCGCTATGCCGGAAAAGCTGCTTGAGCAGCAGTTTACGCGCGAGCCTGTTTCATTGCGTAAACATTTATTACAAAAGAACTCATCGGGAATCATCGCAGAGTTCAAACGCAAATCGCCATCAAAGGGATTTTTCAATGTAAACGCAGATGCTGCTATTATTTGTTCTGGATATGCGCAGGCAGGCGTGGCTGCACTCTCCGTGCTTACAGATGAAAAATATTTCGGTGGCTCGATGGAAGATTTAAAGACTGCGAGAAAAATTTGTCAGTGTCCGATTCTGCGCAAAGACTTTGTGGTGGATGAATATCAAATCACAGAAGCGCGCGCTATTGGCGCAGATGTAATTTTATTGATTGCAGAATTGCTGACGAAAGAAGAAGTAAAGCAGTTTGCACAAAAAGCCGCATCACTGGGCTTGGAAGTGTTGCTTGAAATGCACTCTGCGGAGCAATTAGAGAAGCTGAATGACAACGTGCATCTCGCGGGCATTAACAACCGCGATTTGAAAACTTTTGATGTGAAGATTGAAAAGTCATTAGAATTAGCAGAAAAAATTCCTGCGCGATTTATAAAAGTTGCCGAAAGCGGAATTCAAAATGTTGAAACATTACTCCAACTGAAAGAAGCAGGTTTTCAGGGGTTTCTCATTGGAGAATTATTTATGAAGCAACCGGAACCTGCAGTTGCCTGCGCGGAATTTATTCAGCAGATTCATCAACTTGAAAAAGCGGCACGATGAAAATCAAAGTCTGCGGCATCACCAGGAAAGAAGATTTCATCGCGCTTGATAAACTTGGTGTTGATTTCGCAGGTTTTATCTTTTATGAAAAGTCAAAACGCTTTGTAGGGGAAAATGCGAACGTGCTTTTTGAAAATCTCTTTTCAAAGCATGTAAAGAAAACAGGCGTGTTTGTGAATGAAGCAATAGAAAATGTATTGGCAAAAGCAGAACAGTTTCAGTTTGACTGTATTCAATTGCATGGAGATGAATCTCCTGAATTTTGCGAAGCAATCCGAAAGAATTATTTGGTGTTAAAAGCATTTCCCATTGACATAGATTTTTCTTTCCCAGAGTTGGAGCAATATCAAGATGCCTGCGACTATTTCCTTTTTGATGCAAAAGGAAAACTTCCGGGCGGCAACAGCATCACCTTCGATTGGAAGTTGCTGGAGCATTACAAACTTGAAATTCCCTTTTTTCTCAGCGGAGGAATTGCCCCGCAACACGTTGCGCAAATTCGCGCATTCAGCCATCCGGCATTTTATGGTATTGATGTGAATTCAGGTTTTGAAATTTCGCCCGGCATCAAAAACATTCCGATGTTGCAGACATTTGTTCAACAACTAAAACGCGCTGCATGAAATATACAGTTGATGCAAAAGGATTTTACGGAACATTCGGAGGCGCTTATATTCCCGAATTGCTCTACTCTAATGTTGAAGAACTGCGAAAAAAATATTTAGACATCATTGAAGCTCCCGCTTTTCAAAAAGAGTTTCGCAAACTGCTACATGACTTTGCCGGACGACCAACTCCCCTCTATCATGCGCAACGGCTTTCTGCGTTGTACAAAACGAATATCTATTTAAAGCGCGAAGATTTATGTCACACGGGCGCGCACAAAATCAATAATGCCATCGGGCAAATTCTGCTTGCGAAACGATTAGGTAAAACGCGAATCATTGCAGAGACAGGTGCAGGGCAACATGGTGTGGCAACGGCAACAGTTTGCGCGCTTGCGGGATTGCAGTGCATCGTATTCATGGGGGAGAAAGATATGGAGCGGCAAAAGCCTAACGTGTTGCGCATGAGAATGCTCGGAGCGGAAATCATTCCTGCAACGAGCGGCAGCATGACGCTGAAAGACGCAACCAACGAAGCCATTCGCGACTGGATTAATCATCCTGAAGACACGCACTATATTATCGGTTCGATTGTGGGTCCGCATCCTTATCCCGATATGGTGGCGCGTTTTCAGTCGGTGATTAGTGAAGAAATTAAAATACAGATGCAAGCGCAGCTTAAACGCGCATCGCCTGATTATGTGGTTGCCTGTGTTGGTGGCGGGAGCAATGCAGCAGGAGCGTTTTATCATTTTCTCGACAATAAGAAAGTGAAGCTGATTGGCGTAGAAGCTGCGGGCGAAGGATTGCGTTCCGGTAAATCTGCGGCAACAACACAACTCGGCACTCCCGGAATTATTCACGGCAGCAAGACTTTATTGATGCAAACCAAAGACGGGCAAATCACAGAGCCACATTCTATTTCCGCAGGATTGGATTACCCCGGTATCGGTCCGCTGATGGCGCATTTGCATGATACCAAACGCGCGACATTTCTCTCAGCTACGGATGAAGAAGCGCTGCAGGCGGCTTTTCAACTTGCAAAACTTGAAGGCATTATTCCCGCGCTCGAATCAGCACATGCACTTGCCGCTCTGCATACAATGAAGTTCAAAAGGAAAGATATTGTAGTGCTGTGCCTTTCAGGGCGAGGAGATAAAGATTTGGAAACCTACTCCAGAACCTTTTTGCAATGAACAGGATAGACATGCTTTTTAAACAAAAGAAAAATAACATCCTCTCTGTTTTTTACACGGCAGGATTTCCGCAACTTGATGCTACAATCAATATTGCAACGCTTTTAGAAAAGGACGGTGCAGACATGCTTGAAATCGGCATACCCTATTCTGACCCGCTCGCTGATGGTCCGGTGATTCAGCACAGCAGCAGTGTTGCGATTGAAAACGGAATGACGTTGCAAGTTTTATTTGAGCAACTAAAAGACTTCAGGAAGCAATGCAATATTCCCGCGTTGCTGATGGGTTACATGAATCCTGTCTTACAATACGGCTTTGAAAAGTTTTGCAAAGAATGTAAAAACAGCGGAATTGACGGTCTTATTCTTCCCGACTTACCCTTAGATGATTTTGAAAAGTATCAACCGCTTTTTAAAGAGAACAATCTGCATGTTGTTTTTCTCATTACGCCACAAACATCTTCTGAACGTATCCGCAAGATTGACAAACTCTCCACCGGATTTATTTACATGGTGAGTAGCGCATCTACAACAGGGAAAAGCGCGGGGTTCAGCAAAGAGCAGATTGCCTATTTCAAACGCATTCAGAAAATGAAATTGCAGCATCCTGTTTTAACCGGATTTGGAATTTATGATTCTAATACGTTTGCTGCGGCATGTGCGTATTCAAATGGAGCAATCATTGGAAGTCATTTTTTGAAACTGCTGGAAAAGCATCCCAAAGAAAAAGCGGTAGATGTGTTTTTTGAGTCGCTCGGAAATCGCTAAATGTTATTAAAGAGTATCTACAACAAAACTGTATCCTGAAATTGCGCAGTAGCGGGTTTCCTCTTTTAAGATTTCATCGTTGAGCCGGATGCGGGCGGTAACGCCCTGCGGAGTTGTGCTCGTATTATAGGCAAACAGCAGCACAATCTCTCCCGACTTTCCAGAAAAACTAAAAGTCCAGTCTGAATTTTTATGGTGTTCCGTTGCTTGTTGTCCGCCTGAAATATTGTAAATCACTTCACAGTCAGCACAGGCAATGCTGTATTCAACAGTTCGGCCAACTTCAGGCGTTTTATTGCAAGAAAGAAAGAGTGCGCTATACAGTAAACAAAAAGAAATGATACGGCTCATCCTGAATTATTTTATGCGTTGATAATATTCTACCTGTAAATCAATATAGCCATAGTCAATAATCATATTATCGCCTTCGATATGCAGCAAAGCCGGCTGCCGTGCGCCAATGGTAATCGTGGTGCGACCATCATCTTTCAGCAATTCGTAAGCTATCTTGTAGGTCTGGTCGGAAGTTTTATTTTCACCTGAAAAATATTGTAATGCACCTCCGGGCTGAAACTTGAGAATCTTTGGCGCAGGCAGCGATTCTGCGGTTTCAGTATACGGTGTTCTTCCGCAGCAAATCGTTTTTGACCATTGCCAGTTTCCGATAATCAATGTTTCAAGGGGTGCATTTGAGTTGACAGGCACATCAAGCGTGGCTTCCTCCTTGAGCGTATCCTGCGTCACAATAGTTGCCGGTTCATTTTTAGATTGGTCTTTTGATGTTTTGCAAGAAAACAGAACTGACATGATGAGCAAAAAACTAACGTATCTCATATCTCTTGTTTAGTATTTTTTGTAAAAGTAGCGAATAACGATTTACGATTTTCTTCTTGTTATTATTTCCCTGAATTTCATTTTCTTGACAAAAGCATAAAAATAAATTTCCAACTCTTGCGGAGGATCACCACTATGACTATCTACATTTAACTATTAAATTTCTAAAGAAAAACTAAATCTATGAAACCCCAACCTATTTTTTTATTGAAAGGAATGCTTTTTTTTATGCTGCTGCTTTTCTCATTTGCCAATGTACAAGCGCAAGCAGTGAATAATCCTGAACCGGAACCAGCTTCCAATCCTGACCTGATACCAGCCTGCGGGTTGGATATCATCTTCATTATGGATGAATCCGGCTCAATTGCCGGCTCCGGTGATGCTACCAACGTGATTGCACAGGCAAGAAACGGGGCGAACCAATTACTGACGGCTTTGGTCGGCACCAACTCTCGCGTAGCCATTGTTGAGTTCAATCTTCATGCAAGACGCGCAGTTATTGGCGGAACAACAGCCTATCAGGTTGTGGACGCAACTACGCTGCCGGATTACGTTGATTATCTCTATGCAAACAACGGAGGCACAGACGCAGAAAATTACGACCCTGCAAACGCAGGCAACGATGGTTGGACAAATTGGGAAGATGCGCTGAATGAAGTAGAAGACATTCTTAATAATGACATGTACGCCCCGTTGGTAATTTTCTTTACTGATGGAAAGCCTACTGCATATAATACCAGTGGAGGAGGAACCGAATCAGGCGCAAGCGCAGAAGCACAAGCATTGATTGATGCGATTGGCGCTGCGAATGCAGTAAAAGCGCTGGGCACACACCTTTTCATTGTTGGTCTCCCGAATCCTGACCTTCCGGAAGGAAATTGTCAGGCTGTTACAGGACCTGACCGCTACCTTGATGAACAACCAGATTTTACAAAAGGTGACTACACGATTTCTTCTTCACAAACATTAGAAGATGATTTGAAAGCGATTGCAGGCTTGGTTTGCCGCGCTGACATTCGTTTGTCAAAATCTGTTTATCCTGCTTTAGTATGCGCAGGCAGCACGGTTGAGTTTACAATTCGTGTTACAAATGATGGCTTGGAAGATGCAACTGGCGTACAAGCAAAAGATTATTTACCCAGCGGTTATACTTATGTAAGCGATGATGGCGGCTCTGCTACAACTGAATCAAGCGGCACCGTTATTTGGGACATCGGAAATTTAGATAACGGAAGTTTCGCAACATTAAAAATCACTGCTACCGTAAACGGAAGCGGCAACTATAAGAATGTTGCTGAAGTAACTGCAAGTGACCTTCCTGATTATGATTCAACTCCGAACAATGATGATGGCGACCAGAGCGAAGATGATGAAGACGCTGCAACGGTTCGCTTCATCCAGTGTGATGACCAGAATCCCTGTACAATTGATGCATGTTTCAATGGGGAATGTACCAGCACTCCGGGACTTTTGGATATTGATTTCACGAAAAAAGATATGAGCTGCTACTGCGCATCTACACAAAATCAACTTTGTCTATTGAATTTTGCAGACCTTGCTCCGGGCGAGCAGGTGAGCGAACAATATGCTGATTATGGCATTCACATTTTTGCAAAAGCAAATGCATTGAGCGGAGTAATTCGTCCGTATGTGTTCAACACCAACGGCAATGGCTCACCTGATCCTGACCTGGAAGTAGGAATGGGAAATGCGCTCATTATTCCGGTGAGCAATTTTGTTACGAATGACGATAGCGATGAAGGCGGTGAAATCACGTTCCGCTTTGACAGCGACCGTTCTGTGTTATCAATGACGGTGATTGATTTTGACGATCCAAACTGTTCGTTGTGCGTTGTTGAATTATATGACAAATTCAACTCGCTGATTAAAACCGTTCCAATTCCTGCATCAACTGACGGCAGCGCGCAAACCTTGCCAATCAATGCTTCGGGTGTGCGTGAAATGGTGGTGAAATACACTGAATCAGGCGCTATCACAAACATCGCGTTTGACTGTCCGCAACCTTGCTGCGATGGCTCTGCAACTGCAAATGTTTCAGGCGGCAATGCAAACACTGCATGGTATAAGTGGTCAAACGGACAGGAAGGAACAAACCTCAAAACCATTGAAGGACTTTGCCCGGGCACTTACTACGTAACTGTAACCGATGGTGATGGATGCTATGTAACAGGCAGTGTTACCATCAATGATGCTGATGAGCAAGAGTGCGCCAACTGCGATTTCGACTGCACAGGCGAATGTAACGGTTCAGCTTACATTGACGGCTGCGGTATCTGCGTAGGCGGCTCAACAGGAAAAACCCCCTGCTCCTGCTACCTGAGCGTTACAAGCCTCACGCTGATGTATGAAGGTTTCCTCGGTGAAATCGGTCAGCTTACTGAAGGCTTGGTAATTGACAGAAATGAATTGTGTCGTTTCAATATCCGCGCAAACCTTTGCCAAACTCCTGTGGGCAGCGTGAAGTTTGTATTGAATGGCTCAACAACAAAGATTGAAAATGGCGCTCCTTACGCATTCTGGGGCGACAACTCGGGCAGCTACAAATATTGGTTAGCGCAGGGCGGAAGCCACACGCTTGTTGTTACTGCCTATTCCGGATTGAATGCAACAGGCACAGCAGGTGTTCCTTATGTGATTCATTTTTCTGTCACCGGTTCTGCAAATTCTTATGCCTGCAACAATCCTCCTTCAATTTGCGTGGGTGGCTGCAATGACTATAATGCTTGCACCAACGATGCATGTGTTCAGGGCAGTTGCGTTTATGCGCAAGTGAACTGTGATGACGGCAATCCCTGCACTGCTGACGCGTGCTTCAACGGTTATTGTTACCACACTCTTGTTACTTCACAACCATCTTACCTCCGCGTGGTAAGCCCTTCAAAGAGTTGGAGAAAGCTGAAGCTCGGTTATTCTTCCAGCAGCGTGTATTCACCCAAGAAGAATGTAGCAGCAGGCGGAAATAATCAACTGTGCATCACGTTGCGCACTGTGGGAACGCCTGAGTGGAGCAAGATTCAGATTCGTCCGCAGGGAAGTTCATCCGCTGCCGTTACGCTGGGCAACTACATCTCCGGCTCGCAAGGAAACTGGACTACGTTCTGTATTCCATTGAGCGCGTTTGGTAGCTTCAACTTCACGCAGATTGCTTACATGGAATTGCCTTACAGCAATGGTGCAAACGCTTTTGAAATTCATTTCCAGAAAATTGAATTCATTGGCGGCTCGTCACCGTTCCTGTGGTTTGGCGACCCGCATACAAACAACAAGTATGAAGCAACAAGCGGATTGAGCGTGACTTTGGTTGCAGGACAATCTTGCAACTACAACAAAATGGACGGCAGCGAATTGACTGAACCTTTCACAAACAACAGTGAAGAGAATTACTTCAATGCGTTCCCGAATCCATTTAAATCACAGGTGCAGGTTGAGTTCAGCGTAGCAACATCTGAAAGAGTGCGCGTTGAAATCGTAGCTGTTGACGGCAGAATCATCGAAACGCTGTTTGACGGCAACGCAGCAGCAGGCGAAGTGAGAAGGCTTGAATTCAATGCCGGCACGCTTGCTGACGGTATGTATTTCTACCGTCTCATCACTGAATCAGGCAGAGTTGAAAACAAGAAATTGTTGTTGGCTCGCTAAGATTTGATTGATTTGAAAAATAAAAAGGCTGCTCCTATCGGGCAGCCTTTTTTATTTTCTCTTTGAGTTAATTGATGTTAAGAAGGTTTGAATGAAATAATATTTTTCGCGCAGCGCAGTTGAAGCGGCTAACCCATTTTAATCTACCCTATGATACACACTTCAGAATTTTGGAAAAGTCATTTTCAAGTAAACCTTACCCGACAGAGAGTTGATTGGAATCTGAAACCTGAAATAAGCGCTTCGGCAAGGGAACAGATTCTCTATTCGTTGAAGGCATGGCAATTGGGCGAAACAAGCGATGGCGCTCATTTGCTCGCTGCCGCTAAAAAATATGCTGTTAGCATTGGTGATGAAGCGTATGTGGATGCAGTAAAACTTTTTATCCATGAGGAGCAGAAGCACGGAAACAATCTTGGAAAATATATTGACTTACTTGGCGAGAAACGGATGAATAAAGATTGGGGGGATACCCTGTTTAGGAAAATCCGCTACTTTAATACCAACATGGAACTCTGGACTATCACAGTGATTATTGTGGAGAGCGCAGCGCAGGTGTTTTATCAGGCGCTGCATGACGCAACGGACTGCCCGCTTTTACGCTCAATCTGCAAGGACATTTTAATTGATGAAGCGCATCATATCAAATTTCAAAATGAACGCCTTTTCCTCATTTTTCAGCGTAAAGGATTTTATAATAAAGCGTTCTCTTTGTTGGCGTATGCGCTCCTGTTTTTCGGAACCATTCATGCCATTTGGTTTGCGCATAACATAGCGCTGAAAGCGGGAGGAGTGGATAAGACCTCTTTCATGAGGATGATGTACTACAAGTTTCTAAGCACGACTAAATTTCTGCATCACGCATTCGAGAAGATGCAGCCGCTAAGTAGTTATCGGTTTGTAAATCCTGAATTGAAGGAGGCACGATAAGAGTGTTAACTATATGGTCGCTCCAGCAGCGTTTTCATCATGAACGCTTCGCGCGGGTCGAATTCAAAACGCTTTTCTTCCGGTTGGTCTTCTATAACAATGGAGCGTTTGAGTTGCTCGGACACTGAAGCGCCACCTTCGCCTTTGTAAATATTTACGGACATATTTGAGCCTTCATGCACAACCGGCTCTAAGAATTTTTTTGTGTTTTCTTTTTTCGTTTTCTTCGAGCTGAAGGTCTTTTGCCGTATCTCCGGTTGTCTTGCTTTAGGTTTTGGAGTGGTCAGTTGTTTTTGACGTTCTATTTCTTCCCTGATCGTATCCAGCAGGCTCTTTTCTTTTTTTGAAGATGGGGCAGGCGCATGGTTATACTCTGAAGGCGCAGGAGCTTGATTCTCTTGCGCCTTCTTTTTAAACAGCCTGAAGAGCAAAAAGACTACTCCTAAAATTACATATACGATGTCGCCAAAATCATCCATGAAGGTGCGTTTGCATTTTGTGTTTATTGGTAGCGCTCGTTTGACTTCGTTTCATCCTTATTTATTCTTTTCTTTTTCTCTCTTCTCAAACTCTTTTCGGGAAATAATGTCAAGCGTTTTCTTTTCTACATCCCAAATTGAAACAAAATTATCCGAAATCACAACGTGTTTTTTCCAATTCGTGTAATCTCCGTAAAGCAAGAGCGTGCAAATATCGGTGGTGGTGATGTATTCAGATGTCGGCTCTTGATGCGTATGCTTTGTGGCAATGACATTTCCTGCTTCTGATTCCATCGGCACTGTAATAAGGTTTTGGTGCAGCTTTGTTTGCGACACGAATTTGTTCTCTGCTGAATATTCCAGCGCGAAATCATTTCCAAACAACACGTTGCCGGTTTCCTGCGGTCCTGTAAGGATGATTACTTTGCGCTCCTTTGCTGTAATCACCGGAATGAGGTTGAGCGAGGTCTTTTCAATTATTTCAAAGAAATTGTTTTCATTGCGTCCCACTCTTTCAAGCGCGTCATGGCGCATGGTGATGAGTTCTGTTTCTTTTCTGCCTGCGTTGCGCGGGGTTATATCCATGATGGCTGATTCCATGGAGCAAACGCTGTCGAACACAAAGTTTGCGTAAATCCTGAATTGCTTTTCGCCTCCATAATAAATTGTGTTGTAAGTATTTCCTTGGCGGTAGGATAGATAGCCATGAATGCTGTCAAGCGAGTTGATGCCCCAAATGGAGGCAAGCAGGTCTGATGAATTCCACGAAGCAAGTTCAAGGCGATAGAGTTCAAAGCCTTCGTTCACTATCACCTGTTGTTCCTTTTCAGTGGGTTGTGTAAACCCAACTAAAGTCAAAGTCACAAATCCCAAAATGAAAAACGCTTTCAAATTATGTCTTTAATTTTTTAAATTATTGAATCAACAAATCATCTGCCTGCGTTAAAACTTCGGCAGACAAGCCGAATCATCAAATTACTCATCCCACCCACATCGTTTTCATATTCGTAAACTCCCGCAGCCCGTGATAAGATAATTCCCTTCCATATCCCGAGCGGTTCACACCTCCGAAGGGCAGGCGCGGGTCTGATTTCACCATCCCATTGATAAAAACGCTGCCCGCATTAATTCTCTTTGCAAGTCGTGTCGCTTTTTCCAAATCTTCCGACCATATCGCAGCGCCAAGTCCATACACCGTTTTATTTGCAAGCAAGATTGCCTCCTCCGCATCCTTTGCCACAATCACCGAAGCCACGGGACCAAACACTTCTTCATCAAAAGCAGGCATTCCGGGTTTTACATCCACCAGTAGGGTAGGGTTCACAAACGCGCCTTTCCAGGGTGGACGGTTGCCGCCCACAATCACTTTCGCTCCGCGCCTCACCGATTGATTAATTTGGCGCACAACATCTCTTGCCAAATCTTCACGCGCCATTGGACCAACATCAGTTAGCTCCTCCATTGGGTTGCCCAACTTCAGTTTGCCGATAAGCTCCGCAAGCATGTCGATAAATTGCTCTTTCACCTCCTGCACTACGATGAATCGCTTTGCCGCAATACAACTTTGCCCCGCGTTTTGCATCCTGCTTTTCACCGCCATTGCCGCTGCTGATTTCAGGTTGGCATCTTCCAGCACAATGAACGGGTCGCTGCCGCCCAACTCCATCACAGACTTCTTAATATACTTTCCAGCGATAGCTGCAATTTCAGAACCTGCTTTGTCGCTGCCGGTGAGCGACACCATTTTCACTGCCGGATGTTCGAGCAGCCTTCTTGTTTTGCGCTCATTAATCAGCAACGCTTGCAGGCAGTTTGCAGGCAGCGTTTTGCGAAATAAGTTCTGTATCACCAACGCGCATTGCGGCACATTGGGCGCATGTTTCAGCAACACCACATTGCCCGCAGCGAGCGCAGGCACCGCAAAGCGCAACACTTGCCAAAAAGGAAAATTCCACGGCATGATGCCCAGCACCACGCCCAGCGGCTCATACGCCACATAACTGTTGCTTGCATCGGAAGCAACTTTTTCATCTTCCAGCCACGCGCCCGCCTTCTCCGCATAAAACGCGCACATCAGCGCGCACTTTTCTATTTCGGCAAGCGCCTCTTTGTTTGGCTTGCCCATCTCAAGCGTAATAATGCTGGCAAAATATTGCTTCTCCGTAAGCAGCGCGTCAGCCGTAGCTTTCAGCGCGCGACAGCGTGTCGCCACCGGAGTGTTTTTCCAAAGCTCAAATTCCTGAACAGCATTTTTCAGGCAATCTTCAATTGCCCTGTCGCGCATGGTGGGAAATCTCTTCACCACCTTGTTATCCACGGGGTTTATGCTGAACAATCGCATCGCAGTTTCTTTATCGTCAAAATCGGGGAAGGCAAGTTACTAAAATTAGCAGAGCCCGAAAGGAAGATTGCGTAGCCGGATGCAGTACAAATAGCAGAGGATTATAGGAGTTGTTTGCCCCCCCGTTTCTGCAAGGCACAGCCTTGCAGAACTATTTTTGAAAGCCTCCGGCTTTGGAGCCGCAGGCTCGCTGATACTCACAAGACAAGGCGCAACCTTGCTGGAACGAAGGCGCGTTCCCTGTTGTGGATGCCTTCTCGTGCCATAGCATCGTTCAGTTTTATGGGCAGTTCTAAAAATTGCTTTTTTGACTGCCTCACCCCATCCCTCTCCGAATGGAGAGGGTGTCAGTGGTGAATTTTTAGAACCGCCCTTATGAAAGTTAATTATTTTACCGATTGTTAGGACACGAGAACGCCCGGCTCATGGCTTTGCTGCATTCTCGCGCCAGACGCGGAGTTTTAGAATTGGCACATTAGCACATCAGCATATCCCTCACCACCTGTCGTCTGTGGACTGTTGACATCCATCAGCACATCACCTGTTCAACACTAATTTCCTGTTAAAGATGCTTCCATCTTCGGTAATCATGCGGTAGAAATACATGCCATTGGCGAGCGCGCCCGCGCTGAACAGATGTTGTTGCTTTTCACCACCCTGCACCGCGCCTTCAAAAATTTCGCTCACCACCTTCCCTTCAAGGCTAACAATGATGATGCGCACGCGCGTATCTGTTGCAAGGCTGAATTCGATGTTCACCGCTTCGCTGAACGGGTTTGGATACATGCGGAAGGAAGTAACCTCTGTAATACCGATGCCCGTGAAGCCCACCGTTACATCTTGTATGGTAGTGTTCACGCAGCCGTTGCTGTCTTCAAACACATAGACCACCGCATGTTGCCCGATGCCCGCAAGGGCAGGGTCAAACGTGTTGCCCGAAACGCCATCGCCTAAAAATGTGCCGCCAGCGGGAACGCCATCCAGCGTTACTGCCGCATCGCTCACCTGGTAATAGGGGCTGAGGTTGCTAATCGAAACAGGAGTAAGCGCATACACCAAAACATCTTCCGTTGCAAAGCCCACACAGCCATTGGTGTCGGTATATTCATATTCAATCGCGTAAGGTCCACCGCTGCCGGCTTGTTCAGGGTTAAAGAAATTTCCAATCACTCCTTGCCCGGAGAAACTGCCACCTGTTGGAGAACCTTCCAAAATAACCACCGTGTCATTGAAACAGTAAGCCGCATTCAACCCAACGATTGATGGTGTCGGCACTGCATTCACTGCAACAGATTCTTTTTGCAAGAACGAGCAGCCGTTGCTAACAGGTCCGAAATAAGTGACGATGTATGTACCTAATCCTGCGCTGTCAGGTGAGAAATTGTTGCCAACCATACCCGCTCCGGAGAATGAACCTCCCGCAGGTGTTCCGGTTAACGGGAATACAGACCCTCCACCGAAACATGCGTTTTCGGGAAGTCCATCAAGCGTTGCAACGGGCACATCTTTCACTTCCACATCAACAATTTCTTCTCCCAAACATCCTGTAGTGGGATGTACGTAAACGTATTGAATGGTGAATGTGCCTGCGCCCGCTGTTTCAGGCGAGAACACATTTCCGTTCATACCTGTGCCCGAGAACACGCCACCGGCAGGCGTTACGCTTAATGTTACGTCCGCATCATTCACACAATAAGTTGAATCGAGATTTGAAATGAGCGGCACAATCGAATCATACACCACTGTAAACTGCGAACTCGCAGCATCGCATCCGCTTGATGATGGAACAACATGCGTGATTTGATGCACGCCCGGTCCGGCAAAGTAAGCAACGAATGTATTTCCGCTGATGCCGGGTCCGGTGAAATAGCCTGTTGGGTTTCCGAGCAGTGAATCCGCTTCGGCATCATAGCAATAGGCGGTGTCAAGCCCTGAGAAAGTTGCGGGCGGGCTTTGCAACACGCTTGTTTGTTGCGTTGTCGTGTCGCCACATCCGTTTGCATCAGCATAAATGTAGGTAATCGTGTAAGGTCCACCTGCTGTTGCATCTGCGGGCGTAAATGTATTTCCCGCAACGCCTGCTCCGCTGAAGGTGCCGCCTGATGGAGAACCAACGAGCCCAACGGGCGCATCGGCAGTGCAATACTCAACATCCAATTGATTGAAGTTTACAATCGGGTTGGGATTTACCGTGAGGTGTGTTTCTACAATGCTGTCGCAGCCACCTGTTGCAATCAATGAATCAAGATAAATTCCTGAAGTGGTTTGCAACGCGCCCCCCGCAAAGTAACTGTCGCCATCGCAGATTCCTACTGTATCTTGAATGAAGAAGAACGCCACGAATTGCAAATCAGTAACGATGACGCTGTCGCATCCTGCGGAGGAGAGCAGCGTGTCATAATAAATGCCTGCTGTAGTTTGCAATGCGCCTCCCACAAAATAGGCGGAGCCGTTGCACCGCCCGACATTCTGGTTCGTTACGTATTCTGAAATCACATCAAGCACGGTAACGACAATGCTGTCGCATCCTGTAGAAGCGATAAACGAATCAACATAAGTGCCGGAAGTATCTTGAAAGCCGCCTCCTGCAAACACGCTGTCGCCAATACAAATCGTAATATCAAATGAATCAATGTAAGCGTTCAACACAACGAGCGTAGTTACAAGAATGCTGTCGCATCCCGAAGATGAAATGAGGCTGTCGAAGTAAACACCCGAAGAGGTTTGGAATGCGCCTTCAAGGAAAACGCTATCGCCCGTGCATATTGTGAGCGATAGATTTTGGGAGAAACTATTCACCACAGCAAGGTCAGTAATAATGATACTATCACATCCGCCCGCGTTGAGGAAGCTGTCGGTATAAACACCGCCTGTGGTTTGAAATGCGCCTCCGGCAAAAATGCTGTCGCCCGCGCAAATCGTTACATCATTTGTAGTGGTAGTTGGCTGGCAAGTGCCGCGACAAGGCGCGCCTTGATTGATAACAGTAAGGAATACGCTGAAGTCAATGCCCAGCGGACCGGTGATTGCTTCGAGTTGTGTGATGAGCGCAGACGCTTCACCGCTCAATGTTTGTGTGCCGATAGTGATGTTTGTGAGTTGCACCGTTATCCAGATGCCAAGTTGATAATCGCCTGTTGAATCTGTTGTTGTGCCAGAAAACTGCACACAGCCTGTTTCACCGCCCAAGAAAGTATTTCCGGGATTTACTTGTGTGGTGATGCCTGAAGGTAAATTGGTAATGCTGTCAACAGAGAGGAAGTTTACGGTAATCGGTCCGAAGGTTGAATTGATTGTATCAAAGTTCTCCAGATACACCGCTTCATTGTAAGGCAATCCAATTTCAACGCAGGGCAAACTATCGGAAGGAGGAATTAAGCCCGGAGTTCCGGTGGGAACAAGAGGAACGCAACCATACACGCAAGTGCCATCATCGCACACCGCGTTTGCGTCATAGTTTGTTGCGGAAGGGTCAGTGCATCCGCTCGCAGCAAATGAAACGGTTGTAATCACAAGGCTGTCGCAACCATTGTTACCGGCAAGCGTGTCAAAATAAATTCCATCAGTTGTTTGCCATGCTCCTCCTGCGAACACGCTGTCGCCATCGCAGATTTCAGTATCAAAAAACGATTGCGTTACGGGCAATACGGTGAGGTCGGTGATAACGATACTGTCGCAAGTATTGGCGGCAGTGAGCGTATCATAATAAATGCCATCCGTTGTTTGGAATGCGCCCCCTGCAAAGGCACTGTCGCCATCGCAAATGGCAAGCGCAACATTGGTTGTGGCTGCATTCAGCACAGTTAAATCTGTAATTATAATGCTGTCGCATCCAAAGGAAGAAATAAACGTGTCGGAATAAACGCCCGCTGCAAACTGGAAACTTCCTCCGGCAAACACGCTGTCGCCATCGCAGATGGAAACAGAAAAATTGCTTGTCAAAACAGGAGCAACAAATAATTCGGTTTCAACGATGCTGTCGCAGCCGCCCGTTGCAAGCAGTGAGTCATAATAGAGTCCGCTTGTTGTTTGGAAACTACCGCCAGCGAAAAAGCTGTCGCCATCGCAAATCGTTTCCAGCAACTGCACAAAGATTTCAGACAGCACGGTGAGGTTTGTAATTACAACGCTGTCGCAACTATTCGCAGCAGCGAGCGTGTCGTAGAATGTTCCATCAGCAGTTTGATATGCGCCTCCGGCAAACAGGCTGTCGCCTGTGCAGATAAACGCATCACGCACGGTTTGCGCATGTTGCAACACCGATAAATCAGTAACAACAATGCTGTCGCAACTATTTGCAGCAGCGAGCGTGTCATAATAAATACCGTCTGTGGTTTGGAATGCGCCTCCTGCAAATGCGCTGTCGCCATCGCAGATACTCACGGATAAATTAATGCTGATTGCATTTCCAACAATCAAGTCAGTTACCACAATGCTGTCGCAAGTATTGGCAGCAACGAGCGTGTCGTAGTAAGTGCCTGTTGTAGTTTGGAAACTTCCGCCAACGAAGAAACTGTCGCCCGCGCACACATCAACAATCAGGTTTGTCAATGCGGTACTCAACACAGTTAATTCAGTTACAACAATACTATCGCAACTGTTTGAGCCGGTGAGTGTGTCAGAATAAATGCCTGTTGTGTTTTGGAAACTGCCGCCTGCGAATACGCTGTCATTGTCGCAAATGGATATCGTCAAATTGGTTGTGGCGATGGTTAAAACAATCAGTTCAGTTTCAATAATACTGTCGCATCCGCCCGCAGCAAGCAGCGTATCATAATAGATGTCGCTTGTGGTTTGATAAAAACCTCCGGCAAGAAAACTATCTCCATCGCAAATGCTCACGGAAAAACTTGTAAGAATTTCAGTCAGCACGGTTACATCTGATTCAACAATGCTATCACATCCGAATGCAGAAGCAAGCGAGTCATAATAAAGCCCGCTTGCAATTTGATAGGCTCCTTCTGCAAACACGCTGTCGCCTGTGCAGATTGTGAAAACAAGTTGTGTGAGATAATTAGGATTTACAGCAAGCGTAGTTATAACGATGCTATCACAGCCGCTTGCTGCAACGAGCGTGTCGAAGTAAGTTCCGTCTGTTGTTTGATATGCGCCCGCTGCAAACACGCTGTCGCCATCACAAATCGCAACATCCACATTCGTAGAAACTGGTTGCACAATATCCAATTCGGTAACAATTACGCTGTCGCATCCTAAAGGAGAAATCAAGCTGTCAACATAAGTGCCGCTTGTGGTTTGGAAACTGCCGCCTGCAAATACGCTGTCACCGGCACAGATAGAAAGTGAAAATGAATCAATCACATCTGTGCATGTTGGGCGGCAGAGTGCGCCCGAATCAATCACTGTGAGGAATACTTCAAAGTCAACATTCAGCGGACCGGTGATTCCTTCGATTTGTGTAATCAGTGCAGAGGCTTCTCCTTGCAGAATTTGTGTTCCGAGGAAAGCATTTGTGTATTGAATTGTAATCCAAATTCCCAGCGTGTAGTTGCCAATGGAGTCGTTTGTAGTTCCCGAAAATTCAATGCAACCTGTTTCGCCTGTCAGGAATGTCGCGCTTGGATTCGACTGCCAGAAGATGTCATTTGGAAGATTCGTGATGCTGTCAATCGTGAGATAATTGACGATGATATCACCGAAACCGGAAGTAAATGTATCGAGGTTTTCAAGATATACATATTCAAGGTAAGTAACATTTCGCTCAATGCACGGGAGGCTGTCGGAAGGAGGCGTTAATCCTGCGTTGCCTGTTGCGGCAAGCGGAGTGCAGCCGGAGAAAACGCAACTGCCGTCATCGCACACTGCGTTTATATCATAGTTTGATGCGGAAGGATTTGTGCATCCGGCAAGAGAGTAGGAGAGGGTAGTGGCAACGATGCTGTCGCAGCCGCTCGCAGCAACGAGCGTGTCGTAATAAATACCGGGTGTGGTTTGAAATGCACCGCCTGCAAACGTACTGTCGCCTGTGCAGATTGCTACGCTATCATTCGTTACCACTGCGCTGATAACAAGCAAATCTGTTTCAATAATACTATCACAACCATTCACCCCTGCAAGCGTGTCATAATAAAGTCCTGTAGCTGTTTGAAAAACTCCTCCGGCAAGGAAACTATCGCCAGCGCAAATCTGCGCATTCTCGATTGTCAGCGATGCGCTTAACACCGTCAATTCCGTTTCAATGATACTGTCGCAACCGCCTGATGCCGTTAATGTATCATAATAAAAATCGCTCAGAGTTTGATAGGTGCCAGCAGCAAAAAAACTATCGCCATCACAAATGCTTACGGGAAAATTAATAAGGAAGAACGGGACAACAGTGACATCGGTGATTACAACGCTGTCGCAGCCGTTTGCTGCCGGAAGCGTGTCATAATAAGTTCCAACAGACGTTTGAAATGCGCCTCCTGCGAATACGCTGTCGCCTGCGCAGATGTCAAACGAGAGATTTGTTTGCGCGTGTTGCAGCACGGTTAAATCCGTTACCATAATGCTATCACAGCCATTAGCCGAAGCCAATGTGTCATAGTAAACGCCTGTTGTTGTTTGAAAACTTCCGCCTGCTAATGCACTGTCGCCATCACAAATAGACACGTCTTGATTTGTAAGTGAGTTCGGTAATACCGTTAAATCCGTTATCACAACACTGTCGCAACCGTTTGCAGCGACAAGCGTGTCATAATAAACACCGGGTGTGGTTTGAAAAGCTCCGCCTGCAAACGCACTGTCACCTGCGCAGATTGCTACGCTATCATT
>Ga0163151_10001086_pt1 | contig 46996 bp, 41 predicted proteins | sample OliLakLV19MP5IB2_FD_145596 | JGI IMG/M metagenome (GOLD analysis project Ga0163151, IMG submission 145596) | Freshwater microbial mat bacterial communities from Lake Vanda, McMurdo Dry Valleys, Antarctica - Oligotrophic Lake LV.19.MP5.IB-2 | ecosystem: Environmental > Aquatic > Freshwater >...
TCTGTTTGCAGGAGCTGCAAACAGAGACATTGCGCTATAATGGTCGAATCGAGACTCTTGAGGCTCGCATGACAAGTCTTGATCGCAACATGCTTGGGCAAAGTAAAATAAATGATCAGCGAATTGGTGAATACAGTGTTCGGCTTAAAACTCTCGAAGAAGCGTCATTAAACCTGAATCAAAAAATGGATGCAATGATTACAGAGATGCAAGACTTAAGAAGTCAAATAGCAGCGCAAGAAAAAATGACAGAGAAAAAAACTTCTAAGTCTAGCTCAGGCGATAGTGCGCCCACTAAAACCTCGAGTAAGGGACCGTACACGACTGGCGAAGAGCATTATAATAAAAAAGCCTGGGGTGAGGCAGTCATAAGTTACATGGACTACCGAGACCAAAACCCAAATGGCAAATATTATTCTGAGGCCACTTATAAAATCGGTTATGCCTTTCAACAATTGGGTAAGGCGAATCAAGCAAAATCGTTTTACGAAGAAGTCTCAAATCGCTTTCCGAATTCTCCGTTTTCTAAGAAAGCTCAAGCGCAGCTAAAATCCATCAAATAGGATTTTACTAATGAATAATAAAAATCTTATTCTCGCTATTGAGACCAGTTGTGATGATACGTCCATCGCGCTGGTAGACAATACGGGTTTTGTATTGGCGCAGTTCTCGGCCAGTCAAGATGACAAGCACCGAGTTTTTGGTGGTATTGTGCCCGAAATTGCGAGTCGCAATCACACGATTGCTGTTTTACCATTGGTCGAAAATGTTTTTCGTGAGAGTGGTAAAAATTGGGCCAATATAAGCGGAATCGCTGTGACTAGTCGGCCAGGCCTATTAGGATCGTTGTTGGTGGGAGTTATGACTGCTAAAATGTTGGCGCTGGTAAATAAAATTCCCTTTGTCGGAGTAAATCATCTCGAAGGACATCTGCTCGCACCTTTTTTACGAGATGCTAAAACATCGCCGCCCGAAGGGTTTGGCTTCCCGTTCTTAGGTCTAGTTGTGAGTGGTGGACACACTACGATATACGAAGCCCTTGAATTCGGTAAATATAAGGCGATAGGTGCGACTCTTGACGATGCAGCCGGAGAGGCCTTTGATAAGTTTGCAATTAAGGTGGGATTAGGTTTTCCTGGCGGTGCCAAAGTTGACACGGCAGCAAAGTCGGGGCATGTCGATGCTTTTAACTTTCCACGTGCACTAACGCAAAAAGGTAATCTCAATTTTAGTTTCTCTGGTCTAAAAACTTTTGCGCAAGATTTTCTTAACAAGATGCCCGAGAAAGAGCGCGACCTAAGGCTCAACGATTTATGCGCCAGTTTTCAAGAAGCCATTGTAGATCAACTAATTAACAAGCTCAAATTTGCGCAAGAAAAAACAAAATTGAAGCAAGTGATCATTAGTGGCGGAGTGAGTGCCAACTCGCGACTTCGCTTTAAGGCAAAGGAATGGGCCGATGCTGCGGGCTTATTGTTGGTGTTGCCCCCAATGCGTTATTGCACGGATAACGCTGCAATGATTGGTTATGTTGGAATGAGACGACTTGCCTTAGGTCTAGCCTCGCCGCAATCCTTGGGTCCTAGTGCCAGGTCTTTCGAGGGGGATTTTTGCTAAAGAATATTGCAGACATGAAGGCCCTAATGGCCGAAATTGAAACGAAACCAAAAAAATCTTTTGGCCAGAGTTATTTAATTAATGAGGCTGTCGTCGAAAAAATTATTAAAACCGTAGGTCTTTTGAATCCAGAGTTTTTAGTCGAAATTGGCCCGGGCTTAGGTTCTCTCACGCGCCCGCTCGGTGAGTTCAAGTGTCCCCTTATTTTGGTCGAGCTTGACCGCGATTTAGTAGGTTATTGGCGAAAGCAAAAGTTTAATGTGATCGATAACGACGCGCTCAAAGTGGATTGGTCAAAGGTATCCCAGGGTGCATTGATTACTCTGGTGAGTAACTTACCATTCGAAATTTCTTCAACCTTGTTGGTAGATCTATCGACGACAGTAACGCCGATTAAAGAAATGGTTTTAATGTTTCAAAAAGAAGTGGGACAGAGAATTCAGGCAAAAAAACGCACAAGTGATTATGGTCTGCTGAGTGTGATTTCTCAGTCGGCGTGGACGTCAGAAAAAATCTCAGATGCCAATCCGTCTTCTTTTTTTCCGCCCCCTCGAGTCGCAGGGCGGGTTTTGCTTTTTCGTAGAAAAGTTATTGCGGGTGTAGACGGAGCGCGATTTTTGAAGTTTGTTAAGGCAGCCTTTGCGCAGCGACGAAAGTACATGTGTAATAATTTAGCTGCTGTTGTCGCGGGGCGAGATTCCGCTGATAGAATACTATCGGGCATTGCATCTTTAGGGCACTCATCTAAGGTGCGGGCTGAGGAGTTAGATGCCCAAGAGTTTATTGAGCTATTTAAAAAACTTGATGGAGTAAGGGGTTAATTGCGTGGTGGGTGCAAAGGGATCGGCTCCAAAAGCTGCGGCTCCAAAGGGATCTGGCGAAAAACTTATCGCCATAAATAAAAAAGCTAAATTTGACTATAGCTTTTTGGATAGCTATGAGGCCGGTATTGCTTTGCGTGGCAGTGAGGTCAAATCACTTCGTGATGGTCAGGTTCAACTCAAAGACGCCTATGTTTCTTTTGTGGGTCATGAGGCCTTTTTGCAAAATGCCCATATTGCTGTTCACAAAGCAAGTAGTTACAACAACCATGAACCTGAGAGAAAAAGAAAGCTATTACTTAATCGGATTGAGCTAGATAAAATCCAAAGACAAGTTGAAGAAAAAAGTTTGACCTGTATTCCTTACCGAATTTATTTTAAAAAAGGTATGGTAAAGGTAGAGATCGTAATCGCAAAAGGAAAAAAACATGAAGACAAACGGGAAAGTATTAAAACCCGCGATATCAATCGCGAAATAGCTACAAGGATGAAAAGGGGAAGGTAAGGGCTATTGCGCGCGCGTAAAATGTTTATTTGAAATATTTGCTTTCGAAAAAAGGTGCCAGAGGTGATTGTTTTTTCCAATGACGTCGGTAACGTTGTATTGCTGATAACCATAGTCAATAATTTGCCGAACAAGTGATTCGGCACTTCCCCCTAGAGTGACAATTTCTCCAGGATGGATTTCTAGCAGAAGATTGGGCGCCTCGGCTTTCATTAGAATTTCCTTAGCACCTTGAATAACAAGCCACTCCGCGCCCTCAATATCTATTTTTATGAGGTCAGGTTGGCCAAACTTTCGAACTAAATTTGGTAAAGAGTCTGCATTTACAATATAGGTTTCAAGATTTTCTTGGGAAGTTCCAAATTTAAAAACTTTGCCCACGCCCCAGTTTCCTTCACGTCCTTCAAAAAAGGATAATTGCTTAGGGCTATCTGTGACGGCGAGTTGGTGAAGTGTGATTACTGAGGACAATCCATTTGCTTTTACATTTTCTGCCAGGTACTGGTGGACTCTTCGAGACGGCTCAAATGAGTGAACTTGAGCGCCAGCTTTAGCCGCCAAAATCGAGTAAATTCCCAAATTTGCCCCAATGTCGAAGATTTTTGTTCCCATCTGAATGAGTGATAAAAACGCAGCCTCTTGCAGGGGTTCATAGGTGCCATGATAAAAAAGGCGACGGCCGATTTCTTCGCCTGTGTTTACGTTAAATATGGCATCTCGGTAGTTTACTTTAGCGCGTGTAGCTCTGATGTTTTTAGGTAAGCGATTGAGAATTCGATTTCCCCACTTGAAGCTCACGTTATTAATAAACCAGCGAACCATCTGTGGGATTACGGGTGTGGCATTTAATGTTTTATTTGTCTCCATTCGTAAAATTGTTACATAGCTGCCAACAGAAGAAAAGCAGTTACCTAACAAGGGTGTAGGCGAAAAGCTAGCCAAAGGTTGGGGTTAAGTTGAATAAGCAAGCTTTTGCTTAATCGCCCAGAGTTAGCTAAAATTCAAAGACAGATTGTCGTAGCGAGGAGACAGATTGGTCGAACATAAAATAGTAGTAACCGGCGGTGCAGGATATATCGGTTCTCATCTTTGCAAGCACCTTTCAAAGCGGCAATCTGAGGTCACCGTTATTGATAATCTTGTTAACGGTCACAAAAGTGCGTGTAAGTGGGGCTCTCACTTAAAAATAGATATCAATAATCACTCCGAATTACTTGCCGCCTTTAAAAAAACCAATCCGTCAGTAGTTTTTCATTTTGCGGCTTTTACCAATGTAGGAGAATCGGCTAAAGAGCCTCAGAAATACTACGAAAACAATGTTTCCGGCACGCTAAGTCTTCTCGAAGCCATGAGAAAAACTAACTGTAAAAAAATAATTTTTTCGAGTAGCGCGGCCGTTTATGGAGTTCCAAATAAAGTGCCGATAACTGAAGATGAGGCAAAGTTGCCCATAAACACTTATGGTTTTACAAAGTTTGTCATGGAGCGAGCTATTGAAGACTATTCAAGTGCCTTTGGATTTCAAGGCGTTCATTTGCGTTACTTTAATGCTGCGGGCGCTGATCCAGAGGGGGAACTAGGAGAAAATCACAATCCTGAAACACATTTAATTCCCCTTATTTTTATGGCGCTAAGAGATGGAAAGCCGATAACTGTATTTGGTAAAGATTACGACACGGATGACGGAACATGCGTTCGAGATTATATTCATGTCTCTGACTTGGCCGAAGCTCACTATTTAGCATTAAATTATTTAGATAAGGGCGGTCGAACCACTGGAATTAATTTGGGTACAGGCAAGGGTAATTCTGTCTTGGAAGTTATAAAGTGCGTTGAGAAAGTTTCTGGTCAAAGAGTTTTAATTGAGTATGGATCGCGTCGGCCAGGAGACCCCCCGCGGCTAGTTGCTTCACCTGACAAGTCCAAATCCGTGCTTGGCTGGACTCCCAAGTATACAAATCTTGACGAAACTATAGGCCATGCGTGGCACTGGTTTCAGAAATCTAAATAGGATAACCGTTTGGACAGTCCGCTGATTCTCCACTTTATAGATGAACTCAAAATCGGCGGCGCCCAGACTCATTTAGTTTCGATGATCGAGCAGGCAAAAAAAAAATATTCTGGCAGGCATCACGTGGTTTCTCTTTTTGGCGGTGGTGGCATCGAAAACGAGTTAAAAAAACTTGGCATCGAGGTCACAGTTTTCAATTTTGAAAAGCGTGTATCAAAAAAAAAGTTTCTCTTTATTTTTCTAGAATTATTCAAATTAATAAAATCCCATAAGCCGTCACATGTGGAGGTTCATTTAAGCTGGAGTAGACTATTTGTCCTACCGATTGCCTGGTTGCTAAGAATCCCGAACAGATTTGCATTTGAGCACGGAGATATTTACTTAACTGGAATTTTTTGGAAGGTCACAAATTTTACTCTGCAGTTTTTTGCCAGCAAAATAATTTTATGCAGTTATAGTTTACAGAAATGGTATATTTCGACTCATAAAGTGTTTAAATTCAAAACTAAGGTGATGCATATTGGAATCAAAGCAGATCGATTTGCTAACGCCCTAGCCTTGGATCGCACGGCTTTGGGGGCTACGCCCCACACATTCTTGTTCTGTGCAGCGGGTAGCATGGGAAAAGGCGTAAATAAGCGGTTTGATATAATAATCGATGCGCTCGTAGAACTAAAAAATAAATTCAATCAAGAAGGTGTCCTTGTGATATGTGGTGATGGCCCATTACGTCCGGAGTTAGAAGCTCATGTAAAAGCCAATCAGATTGAATCGAGTGTTCGATTTCTGGGAATGCGCTCGGATGTCGAGCGTGTGATGGCAGCCTGCAATGCTTTCTGTCATGCGGCTCCATTCGAGCCCTTTGGTATGGTAATTGTCGAGGCCATGCTTTGCAGTTTACCTGTTATTGTGCCAAATGTTGGTGGGCCAGTTGAGATTGTCGAACCCGACAGGACGGGGTTTACCTATGAAGCTTTGGATAGTAAGGCCCTGGCTCAAAAAATGAGCCTCTTGATTACTGATCGTCAGTACGCAATTAGCTTGGGTCAAAAAGCTAAAGCTCAGGCTCTCAGTCGATTTGCTATTGAAGACTACGTAGATCATTTGTACTCGACTATGTATAGGATTGGGTTAAACTGGACGGATAATGAATCCAACAGACCGTAAAACTGTATTATTAGTAACGCCGTTTTTTGCGCCGCAAAGTCACGCTGCAGTTTTTAGAGTTCACAAATTGGCAAAATATTTATGTGAATATGGTTGGAAGCCAATAGTCTTAACGGTAGATCGAAATTATAACTACAATGAAGATCCGAATTTAATAGAAGAACTTCCCAAGGAAGTAGAAATTCATCGAGTAAAATACGTTGAGCCAAGTCTTAGAGGTTTGAGAATGTGGTTGGGAGGTAAAGATCGATCTTACCTTCAAATCAAGAAATCCGCGCGAACGCACCTTTCTATGGATAGTATCAAAAAGAAGGGAATAGTTGAAAAGATTTATCATTACTTGCTGGCTCACTGGTTATGGGTACCCGATCCGTATTGGACTTGGTGTCGTCCGGCCATTAGAAAGGGACTCGATTTAATTCGAAAAAATAATATTAGAGTAATTTACACCACTTGTTTACCTTATACCTGCAACGTTATAGGCAATGAACTAAAGCAAAAGAGCGATTGTGCTTGGGTGGCGGACTTTAGAGATCCTGCGACCTATTCACAAACAACATGCTCTCAAATTGACGAAGTGTTTATGCTTCAACGAGAGATTGAGCGGATGACTCATCGGAATGCCGATGTTGTAACAGGTCTGGCAGCCAGCTATCGAAATATCTTTTACGATTTGTATCGGTCAAATAAAACGGTTTTTATTCCTACCGGTGTCGACGAGAAATTATTTGAGTCCCAGGCCAGCGTAGAAGCTCTGGATTCGCCTTATATACTTTTTTGTGGAGAATATCTAAAGGAATATGGTGATCATTTTTTTAAAATTCTCAGTCAGGTGTTAGCAAGACCTGAAATTAAAAGTACCGGCTTAAAGTTTCTGATTGTTGGGCATGAGGAAATCAACAGATTATGGACTGAAGAGAGCATCGAAAAATTTAACTTAAATAATTCAGTGATGTTTAGGGACCATGTTTCCCAATCAGTTCTTTATCAGTATATAAAAGGCGCAAAAGCTGTTGTATTGATCCCGGGGAGGACTGCGTTTTGGTGGGCCAACTTTGCCAAAATGGTAGATTTTATTGGACTAAAAAAGTCCGTAATTGCAATGGTGCCAGACCCCAGCGAAGCTCGCTCTGAGCTTACAAAATGCGGCTTGGGAATATTTTTGGATGGAGATCAAAGCGCACAGATTGAAACTCTTGTTCGATTTTTTACGGTTGACCAAGACAAGTCGAAGATAAATGACAAAGAGTGCGAACGTTATTGGGCGTCAGCGATGACGAAATCATTTGTTGAGATCTTTGAAAAACTTGTTTGAACTTGGAGATCGGTCAATTGATTTACTTTTACTTAGATAAAAAAACATTCTCCGATTCCTTCCCCCAAAATCGCACTGATCTCTTTCCTAATTTTTTGAGCGGCGAATTTGCTTGGATTTTGCAGACTTACTTAGTGTTAAAAGTCAGAGATCAAAGCGTAATATTGACTTCAGTTATACCAAGTGAGGGCATAATATTCGCACATCGTGACCATTTACCGATTGATCTAGCGCCTTCATCAAGTCAATTGTTTGTTTGTGTACAGGCCGATAGGGATCGCCATCCACTTGCTCAAATACATCTAGTGCAGAATCCCAAAGAGAGCAAATTTGGTAGTGCATGGAACCAAAGATGGCTTTCTCCGCTCGGTCTAGATTACTTTGTGCGACATTGGCCACAACCAGGACTCGTGCCTAGAGATATTTCTCGTGATGATGTATTTCAAAACGTTGGTTATTTTGGAGTAAAAGAAAACAGTGACAGACATTTTGGACTGGAGGAGTGGAAAGTAGCATTACGTGGTCTCCAACTCAACTGGCTTGAAAGAAATTATCCTGGAGAGTGGAATGACTATTCCAAAATGGATTGTCTGATTGCCGTGAGATCATTCAGTAACAATGAACTCACACCCAAACCAGCAACAAAGCTGTATAATGCCTGGCATGCAGGCGTACCAGCAATCGTTGACACAAACTCTGCCTACCAGTTCGAAATGAAGTCAAAACTTGATTTTCTGGTTGCTAACGATCTTAACGCAGTAATTGCGCACCTTAAGTTTTTAAAAACACACCGAGATTTTTATCATCAAATGATAAAAAACGGAAAAGAAAGAGCGAAAGAAACTAGCGAAGAAAGCCTTGCATTGGCTTGGACAAACTTAATTAATACCCAGATAATACCATTTTTCAAAGTCTGGAAAAGCTCTGCTATATATCGCCAAACTTTTTTTTCGGGTCGAAAAATGTATCGAGATTTAAGTATTCTCAAAAGAAATCTTATGCAACCTTAGGCTGAAATAGCCGCACTAGACTCTAAATCTATGTGTTGGTCGGCAAGCTCTAAGAGTTCGAGTCGATGAGTAATGATGACAACAGTTAGACTACCTTTTAGTGATTTTAGGGTCTCCATAAATTTTGCTTGGCTTTCAACATCGAGATTTGATGTCGCTTCATCCAGGATAAGGGCCGCCGGTTTTCTTAGCAAAGCTCGCGCTAGACAGAGGCGTTGTCTTTGACCAATAGACAATCCATCACCATGGTCGCCAAGCAAATTATTCAAATTTTTCATACCATCAACTAGGAAATCGCAATGAGATCTGGATAGTGCACTGTTGATCTCCTCAGGCGTAGGTTTGGACTTTAATCCAAAAAGAAGATTATCAATAATTGTTCCAGAAAACAGATAGTTCTCGGAACTGACGTAGCCGAGGCGATTCTGAATCCAAGATTTTGAGTCTAAAACCTTACTATTCTTTGCACGGCCACCTTCAGAATAGGTGACAAAGACAGACCCCGCTTGTTGAGTTTCTTCGCCTACGAGTAAATTAATGAGCGTAGACTTTCCTCTTCCGGACTTGCCGGTAATAACAGTGATTTCACCAGGGTTTATCTGAGCGGAAAAGTTTTGAAATACCGTGTGCTGAGTATCTGAGTATTGAAAAGTAACATTGCTGACTTTCCATCCAAATGGCGATCGATCAACTGAACTATTAGTGTTCGACGGAGAGCTAATTAAAGTTTTAGTATCTTGGGAAAGAGGATCATGATTTAGCCACCATCCATAGAGCTGCCGCGCGGGTTTAAGGCGAAATGAAATGCTCGAGAATAGTCCCATAAAACTAGAAAAATTTTGGGAAAAGCGAAAAAATAGATATAAATAAGGAATGATTAACTCGGTTTCTAATAAATGAAATTTCTTAGCGGAAAGACAAATTATAACTAGAACTAAAATACCGATCACCTGGGGCAGAAAAGTATTTACCGCTTGAAACGTGACAAATTTAAGGTAGCTTCCTAAAAAGTCTTTGAGATTCTTGTTTGACGAATTACTAATATCTTTTTCTAATCCATAGATTCTCAAAAAAAAGACATTTTTAAAAATCAAAATAAGATTTTTATTTAGATTTTCCCAAAGGTTATTAATTTGGTCTCCGTGATGTTTAATGAGGTCTGTAGATTTTCTGAGAGGAAGTACAACGAGGCCCAGTCCTATTACTGCTCCGAGTGTTAGGATTGGCGAAAGCTTGAGGAGAACCAAAAAAAATGCCAACGATAGCAGTGTATTAGTGATTGCACCTTGAAGGTCCAATAACATTTCGCCCACCTTATTAGTTAGCTCACCGTAAAAGGATAGAAAACTGCCCTGCGAAATTCGCTTTCCACTTAACAGCCACTCCGTCAACTTTGCTCTAATGTGCGCTCTAAAGCTCTGGGTAATTGAACAGCTAAGGTAGAGTGTAATTCCTTGAGCGAGAGCTTTTATGAGCGAAACACCAGTTAGAGCAATAACAATGGTTGTGGTATTAAGTCCAAAAAATCCATTGGTTAATGTCATTGACCCAGGTGCAATCCCAGCACTGAATATTAAGGCCTGGAGAGTGAAAGGAAAAATAATCTCGCAGACCACCACGACCATAGTGAGAGCCAGAGCAAAAAGGTATGATTTCAGAACAGGGGGGGAAATAAACCCAGAGATTCTTTTAAATTTTTGAAGTAATGACTTCACTAAGATACTCGGCTGACTTGGTTCGTAACAGTTTTAGCAGTCTCATTTATCGCGGATTTCTGTAATTGAATTAAACGCTCATTTACTAATTCCGACCAAAGAATATGTGCCAATCGATCGCTGGGGTTAGGCTCAATCCGTTTTAGCTTTTCTAAATCAGCAATTGTCTTTTGCCTTAAGAGCAAATAGAAATAGTTATAGGTCGCAATCAAGTCTTGAAATTCATCGTTTTCTCTAACTTTTAATTGAGGCGAATTAAAGTCTCCTCTTGACGTTTTTTGCATGTGACTTTGTAGCACCAGCAGCGGTCCGACAATTCGCGAGGTCCACTTTAATCCGAAGTAAAAAAAGAAGAGGAGCGAGAATAAAAGGGTTAGCACTAATACTCTGACCAGCCAGGATTGCTCCATTTCGAGCGTTTGAATAAGCTCAGGAGCTTGATTGATGGCAAGCTCTGTAAAAATGCGGTAATTTTGATTTAGGAAATAATAGACCGGTATTCCTGCGACTAAAAGTGCGGCAAGGAGTGATCCCATTAAGTAAAGTGAATACTTAGACTGAAACTGCCTTTTCAAGTAAACACTTCGACGTTGATGGAAATGGCCAGACTCTCTTTTGGGTGGCAGCTTATGAATCCACATGACTATTATTTTATTAGACCTTGTCATTTTAATGAAGGAAATCTAAGCTAAATGAATGAAGATTGAGCTTAAGTCGCATGTCAAAATTTCGTCTATCTTGTGGGCCGGACTCGCTTTCGGGATAGGTGCCTGTGCTACCAGTCCCGGTACTAATGACTATGAAGGCAAAGATAACGAAGTTAGTTTATCTGAGGACCGCTCTAGACTGGATGAGCTTCGCAAAGATTTACCTAGCGAAATAAAAAAGGAAAACGACGAACTTGCTCTCTTGCTGAACTCATTGAATCCTAACACCAGTGAGAATATTCTTCCGTCATATGAGATCAGCAACAGATTTAATCGTATTATGCAAAAAAAAAGAAACGAATTTCAGCGCGGATTGAAGACCGAGCGTGATGAATTTACTCGTATTGAAAAAATCTCGCGAGAAAAGTTTTTGCAGGAACAAAAAAGTGATCGCGATGGATTTAATCGGTCAAAAAAAAGTTCTGACGAGCGTCGATATTTTAGCGAATTACAGTCTCAAAAGCGCGAGGCAACTTTTGCAGATAGTCGAGAAAAGCGAATGTCTTTTGAGGAACAAATGAGAACAAAACAAAAGGATTTTGAGTTCTCGGCTAGGTCTAAAACTTCCGAATTCAACCAGCTTTTAAAATCATATAACGACTATATTAAAGAACGTGCAAGAATGAAAAAAAAGGAGCAATTGATAAAACCGATGCCCTCAAATAGCCAGCCCTTAGAAGCTGAACCGCTCGGCAAATAGAGGTTGTTAAGCAGCTACTTTCTTTTTGCTCAACAGTCCTATGGACTCTAAACTTCCGCAACAGTTTACCCAAAAGGTTTCTTTAATTTTTAGGTCGTTGGCATTAAATTTAATTACCGGAAATGTAGCTTTAGTAAAGTGCTCGATAAATTGATCTTTGGTGGCACCTTTAACTATCTTTAAAAGAAGATTGATATGCACATCTGTTGTCTTTTCGTCTTTTAGCATCTTTCTCAGTGCTCCTTCAGGAGTATGCAACAGGAATTCGTAAACGCTTAATACTTGATCTGGACTGTACATGGTGACCTCCGACATTCGTATGGTCTAATCGGCTGGATTTTTCCAGGACTTAAGGCTCAAATCTATGTATCGTTTTGAGACGGTTTAAGGCCTTTTTTTTAAAACAAAAAGTGCCGCAGTGCCAGGAGTGTATCTGGGGGCTATACTCAGTCTTAACACGGACAGTATCTTGCCGGCAAAACGAGTAAGAGCTCTTTTCAGTTTTGCCTTCCTTCCCCATGATTGGTAGGGAAGGTCATATTCAGCTACCAAATCAAACTCAGCCAGATGAAACATCCATTTGTATTGCCATTCAGTAGGAGTTAACAAATGGTCGGAGCATCCATAGACGACGGTACCGTCATCAAATCCTTTAAAATCCCGTCCAACGGGACTCCAAATAAGTAAATAGCCATTTTGGGCTAAAACACGTCGCCACTCAAACAAAGCCACGAGTGGAGCGACACTGTGCTCAATGACATGGCCTGCATATACAACTTGAAAGGAGCCATCGCTTGAATTTATGTCGTGCATATCTGAATAAATAAGAGAAACACTATTCTTTTGGGCAGTTTGGATTTCATCTTTACTTAGGGTAACTCCTGTAGCCTCGGCGTTGAGTTCTTTTTTAACTAGTGCCACAAACTGCCCCGCTCCGCATCCAACATCTAAAAATGTCTTGTGTTCTCCCAGTAATTTTCCGTCGCGTATCACGGATATTATTTTTTGCTGAGCTGTTTTTACTGCGGGTCGGGCTGAAAAATCAGAGCAATCTTTTTGGGTTTTTGAGTAAATAGCATTTGAATGATCGGTGAAGCGACTCATTATTACCTCATCAAGAATGAACAATTAGTATCCTAGACCTAATACCATTTAAATATAAAGTGTTTCCCGTGTCGAGTAGAGAAATTTGTCTTTTTTTTAAAGCCCACATTGATTCTTAGAAGGTCTTTGACAGATTGCGATGGCTCGAGACAAAATTACGAATGTCTCCATTGAGGTTACTTTTTGTAGTTGATCATGCCTTTGGGATTTCAGGACCACACAGAAACGTCGTGGGCTCACTTAATGCTTTGAATCGCTTAAAAGATATTCAGATGACCTTGTTGGTTGGTCGAGTGGATCCCAATGAACCCTATATGAAAGAGAAAAAATTTAAACTAGTACTGGGATTTGAGCCTGCAAAGCCCATTAAATTTTTTTACAATCTACTTTTACTTTTTAAGCATGCTATTGGTGTCGATCTCATCTATGTGCCAGCGGGCTTAAAATCAGCGCTCCTAGCAGCTTTGGTAGCAAAAATCTTAAGAAAAAAAATTGTTGTCGGCCCGAATGTCACGAATCTTCCCATTCGCAACACAGATACTCCTGGGTGGATGGAAAAAAATATTCTTTTTGATCTTTGGCTTGAAGCCTCGGCCAGTCGCCGTAACCATGTCATTAATACATTGGGCGAAGGGTATAAAGAATTCGTTAAAACAATTTATCATGCAATTGATGGCGCTAAATTTTCTCCCGACAAGAAAAATCCTGAGTTATGGGCTCGTCTTGGACTGTCTAAAGATTCGGTAAAAATTCTTCACGTGGGTCGCGACAACGAGCCCCGAAAAGGAGTTTCCCAGCTTATTGATGCCATTGAGTTAATTAACAACACGGGCCAGCGGCAAAAAATAGACTTTATAATTGTTGGTAACATCAGAGAGGTCAATCGCACCAGATGCAATTCCTACTCGAACGTACATTTTTTAGGCTTTAAATCAGGAGATGAGCTAGCCGAAATCATTGCGAGTTCCGATGTTTCGATGATTCCATCATCGTGGGAAAATATGCCGTTCACCGTTCTTGAAGGAGTATCGTCAGGAGTTGCCGTCCTTGCATCATTTACTCCAAAGGGAGGCATTCCAGAGATTATTGATCATTTAAAATCAGGTTTTCTTACTCATATAGTGGGAGAGAATGGTCTTCATAAAAAAAATGCCGGTGAGATTATGGCCAAAGATATTCTATATCTTGTCGATCATCCGGAGGTTCGATCCCAACTTGGAGCTGGAGCCAGAGCCCGAGCATTAGAAAAATTCTCAGAGAATCGATTGGGTCAAGATCTTCAAAAAACCTTTTTAGAAGTTCTCAAGTCTTAGTTTACCATTTACCAGTATATTTGTTTTGCTGCGGTAGTTTTTTAGCGACTAAAACTAGGGTGTCGGCAACTAGAGGTGAGGCAGAAGACAATAGCCCTCGCATCCATTCTATCAGCTTAAAATTTGAACGTCTCGGAAGCACGTGCAGTTCTTCAATTTCGAAACCATGCCTTGAAACAATGTATCGTAAAGTCTGTCGCGAATAATAGCAGGTGTGTTCTGGATGACACATTTCTTTTCTAAAGAATATTGCACTTAACATCGCTGAAAGTGAGTAAGCGTTTGGAGTCGTAATTAGGAGTTTGCCGTCTGGTTTTAATGCCCTCCAACAGGAGTCCAAAAATAAACCGGCATTATAAATATGTTCAATTATTTCTCCCGCAACGACGACATCAAACTCTGCTGAAAAATCCATGGATTCTACGTTTTTGGCTTCAAAGCGATATTTGCCAATATCATTTATCCGACGAACGTTATCGTCGAGAATATCTACGCCTAAACAACTTGTTGCGTGAGTACAAATTATATCATGTAGCCACTCGCCACTGGCTGACTTTTGTTCAAAGGCCCAATGGTCAACGCCTCCACAATCTAAAACTCGCATGCCACTGACAATTCTTTTGACGACACTTTCACGATACATATCTAACTCCAGCCCAAGTAAATCGCGCTCCACTAGTTTACTTTAAACTCTTAGTATCAAGACCACGATTTTTATTAATTTTTGCAAACACTAGCTTTTAGTCGGGCAAACTGTCTCTGAAGGTAATATTTGACTTTAATTAGTTTCAGAAGGAGCCTGGCACCATGAGTCTCAAGAAAAGGCTTCTACGGGCCCAGGTCTATTGGCCGGCTATTTTTCTCAGTACCTTACCAATTCTATACGTTGTACGCTCTCGCCTGGTTGCCGCAATTCTTTTGATTCCTAAAGAATTTAAATATTATTTAGTCGCTCCGAGCGAAGACATATTTATCATCGGTATAGCATCGATTCTTTTTTATATTGTTTTCAAGCCTTGGTTGGCGCTACTTGTAACATTGCTGTTGGTTCTTCTAAATATCATTTCAGTTTTATTTTATATTAAAATGGAGAATCCGCTTACTTTGGATCTTATTTCTCAAGTTAGCAATGTCTTAGATTTGCGTACGTCTATTTCGGACCAATCAAGTGGCAGGTTGTTATGGTTACTGTTTGGATTGTTTGCAGGATACTTTACATTGATCGGTGGACTATCTTTAATTAAAGACAAATTGAAAGTGCTTTTCTATCCCCTTTGTTTGCTGATATTGGGAGTCGGAGTTGCGGCTGTTTCTGCAGATAAGAAATATCAAATTAGCACCTATAACTCCTTTTTTCAGGCCTTTCAAAGAATTGGTTCGGAGTATCCTACAAAATTAGAACAAGTGGAGCTCGAGCTAAAACACGTGCCCGCTCTACTTGAATACCAGGAGCATTTGCCAGTTTCGAGTAACCTTCCAAAAAAAAATGTCGTACTAATTATGTTGGAAACAGCCAGTTTTAATCTGGGTTTGGACGAAGAAGAGTTTTCAAAAATAATGCCTTTTTTTTCACAACTCACAAAATCTAAATTTAGCACGTTCTATAAAGAACATTTTACGCCGTGGCCATTTTCTTCGAAATCCTTGTATTCTGCTGTCTGCGGCTATCCTCCCATGCTTAGTAGTGTTATAGAGTTTCGGATTTTTCCGGACGGAAAGTGTCAGGGGTGGCTGGGACCAGTTTCAGCCAATGGTTATTCAACGGCCATTTTTTATTCAGGAGATCTTAAGTATGACAATATGGGAAAGTTCTTTAAGAGCCAGGGAGTAAATTTTATTTGGGACCGGACGAAGGCAAATGAAAAGATTTATGAGGGAAATTCTTGGGGTATAGACGATGAAGCCACTTACAATGCGTTCGCCGATTGGGCCCCGTCCCACCAACCATTTGCTTCTATTATAATTCCTATAAATTCTCACCATCCTTATTGGGTTCCGTCAGGGAGGGAAATTCAAAAAAATAGTAATCCCTATCTGAACGCATTTGCTTACCAAGACTTAGTATTAAAGAATTTTTTTGAAAGGCTTAAGTCTGATGGGCTCCTAAACAACACTGTAGTAATCGTAACAGGTGATCATGGCTTGCTGTTTCAAAAGTCCAGTCAAACTGGCCAGCTCACTAAAAGTACTTTTCATGTCCCGCTATTGGTATTCGACCAGAATAAGGATACAAGAGAACCGACGGTCGTGGATTTTCCGACCAGTCATATGGATCTCAGCGGAGCGATTTTAGAATTAACCAATTCCCCAGGAAAGTACCTGGTTGGTCATAATTTAAAAACTGAAAAACCCGTATTTTTATTTTATAGAACATTTGATTTTTTGGTGCAGATCCTTTCAAAAAAGGAGGGCCTCGTTCTTTATAATGTAGATCAAGGAAAATACCAATTCTCTCGTAAGTGGGGCGATCCGATGACGGATAAGTGCGAATTTGCCTCTTGCGAAAAATCTGAACAGTGGTTAACGAACTTCTATTGGACCGCACTTAAGAATGAACAGAAAAAGAATGATTAGATTTTTTCATCTAAGCATTGTGGTCCTCATTTTCTTGTGCGCCATTGCTGTTTTAAATTTTAACGCTTTTGTTTTTCCTCTTACTTTATTTGAGAGGCATGTGGGTTCTTGGGTAAGTTCTATGTTACACCCGAGTCAGTCTCCCGTGGGTTGTAATAGCCAAGTTGCCGCCCATCGTGGGTTTGCTAACATCAATATGTACCAAGACTCATCACGAACTGCCATTGAAGCCGCGATTCAAAGTAAAGTTAGGGCTATCGAGATTGACGTTAACATAGTCAGTAATAACATATATCTTATGCATGATAATTTCACACTTGAAGAAATTAATAACCCGAAATTAATTTTACTGCACCATCCTCAGATTTTGACTCTTCAGGAGTTTTTGAATTTATATTCCAGATCTTTTGACGTTATTATTGTCGACATCAAAGAGGTAAACGTTGCCAGGGAAGCAGCATTCGATCTTTTTAAGCAGCTTAGTTTTTTAGATGATAAAGAAAAATTCAACGTCATTGGGCTGTCGTGCCGTTTGATTCGTCAAATCGAGCGAGAGCTAAATATAAAATCCGGCTGTGAATCACAGGGCGTTATTGCGAACTGGGCACTCGGACTAAGTCTTTGGAGCACGAACTTTAGAACCACCAATGAGTTTCAAGTGTGGATTAATAAGATCCTCAAGCTAAAGACAATCATATGGACATTTGATACTGCTAGCGAAGCCAAAGACTATTGCCAATATAAACCAGATATCGTTTTAGTTGATTTTGTTTTCCGGTGAATAGGTATTTAGGTCTTTCTAATAGATTTATTTCTTAAATACGATGAGAATGTCGCTACTCAATGGCCCTATAAAAAACTCACTAAAGTGTTTTCTCGCTACTTTTGCTACAATAATAGAAAAATTTTTGAACGCTCTGTTAAAGGGAAATACCGTTTGGTTGAGATGTGAAATTCGCTCAATTTTAAATTTTGGAGAAAGTATTTTTACGATTTGCTTTTTAGTATATGAATATATAGCCATATTTTGTCCTAAAACACTGTTTTTTAAACCTAGTGGTCTAATAAAAAATCCCAACACGAATCTTGTGAAATAATCTATGCTCCCCCTATTCGTAAATGTTATTATTGCTTTTCCCTTCAGGCTTAGATGGCGCTCAACAAAACTAATAGTTTTCTGCAATTCATCAGGTGGCATATAGGTGGTAACACCCAAAAGAAAAATATAGTCATACTCTTTTAGGGGAAGCTTTAGATCATAACAATGCCCTACAAATCTTCTTTCTGCGGGAATTGAACTGTGTTCCAACATTCCTTCTGTAATGTCCGTGCCAAAATACTCAAACTCTTTTGTTTCTTTTTTAATAAAATCGTAAAGATTTCCTGGGCCAGCACCTATATCGAGAATCGATTTTCCTTCAAAATTCTCGTTTCTTGTAGCTTCGATCATTCTTCCGATAAAGAAATACTGAAAGAAGGGGTTGTTCTTATCGTACCTGGACTTATAATTTTTCGCGATTGAGTTATAAAACTCAACTACCTTTTCTTGTTGTTTTTTCATAAATTCCCATGCAATGAATTAATGTATATGCCTTCTCGAGAATTTTCTATCAAATTAAACGATTACAGGTGCAAAAAAATGTTAGTGAATATGTAAGTATTCTCTTATAGAATTATTAAGATAAATGGGTGAGCCACTTGTTAGCATTATTATTCCTTGTTACAACTCCAATTCAACGCTGCCGCGTGCTCTGGCTTCTGTTCACACTCAGACCTATAAAAACTGGGAATGCATAGTGATCGATGATGGTTCAATACATAAGGCTAGCGAAATCATGGGAGCATTTTCAGATTCACGGTTTAGGTATATTGAGTTGCCAAAAAACAGTGGCAGAGGATTTGTGCGACAGAGGGGACTAGAAGAGGCAAAGGGTAAGTACCTTTGCATGGTGGATTCTGATGATTGGATTTTACCTAGTAAAATCGAGTTCCAGATTAATCATCTAGAGCGAAGATCGGATTTGTCCCTAGTAGCGTGTTCCATGGCCATAGTAGGTAGCAATGACGAGCTCGTTGGACTCAGACATTTTACAAAGTCTAGATCACTAGATATCAGAGCCCCTCTTAAAGGCGTATGGCGTCTCCCAATCCCTCATGCCCCTTCTATGATCCGAATGGAAGTAGCGAAACGCTTTTCGTTTGATTCGACTTTACGAATTGTCGAGGACTTTGACTATCTTTTAAAAATATTACTAAAGCACCCTTTTGGTATTTCTCGGGACGTGGGGTATTGTTATACGGAGTTTGCGACTCTTAATTGGTGGAAACTCGTTAAGAGTAATTTGATGACAATTCTAATTCTCCGAAAGTATTATTCTACCTACCCAGTCAGCGCTCTGATTCATACGCTTCAATGTGTAGGTAAATCTATCATTCATACATTGCTTTTTATTACTGGATTAAATCGTTTGCTGATTAGGTACCGAACGGCTATTTGATTTTTATTTGCAGTTTGCCCCAGCCGCGGACCAGGTGTGGGGAGTTGACGAATAAGGATCCATTGCTGGATTGGAGTTGCGAGTTATGGGGATTAGCCCAGTACCGTCTATATTGGCTAGCCAAAGATTGTAAGAAGCCTCCGGAGCGCCATTCCATACACCCGACAGATTAGTGTTAGAGAAAAAAGAAATCCGCTTACCATCTGGCGAAATTTCTGGTGGTAAACTGTGGTGACCGGCCTTTGTATTTTTTGTTATTGGAACCTTGTTGCTGCCGTCAGAGTCCATCATCCAGATATTAGTAAGAGCCATAGCTTTGTCGGACCCATCGAGCGCCATATCGGACCGAAAAACAATCTTTTTTCCGTCTGGCGTAACAGAAACACTGTAAACCGCAGTATTTATGAGTGCAGTAAGATTCTTTAGGCCCGTGCCATCAGTGTTAATTGTCCAAACATTAAGTTTCTGAGATTTAGGCCCGTTCCATTTACCTGTAAGCGAAGTGCCAGAAATAAAAACCAGTTTCTTACCGTCAGGAAAAAAACTGGAGCCGCGAGTTTCTAGACCCACTATAGCGTTTCTTGTGAGTGGCTTTTTTTCGTTGGTTTCAGTGTTAAGGATCCAAAGGTTTAAGGGACCTGCGGCCTTGCCGTCCGGTATGCCGGTGAGGTCACCTCGGGATAAAAACGCGATTTTGTCCCCTTGTGGAGACATTTTGTCAAAATGTGAATCGTAGTCATCTTTTGTGTTTTGGGTTATGGCGATTGGGTTCTTTCCTGGTTCATCTAACATGAATAGGTTTGGTGAAAGCGAAGGCGTTCCGTCCCACTCTCCGCTGACATCCATGAACGAATCAAAAAATATTTTTGATTTACTGTCAAAGCGAGCGCCACTGTATGAATCTAAACCTTTTGCCTTGGAGTTTTGAGTCAAAAGGGTAAAGTCTTGGTCGTATCTTCTATCTATCATCCAAATATTTGCTGACAGTGATAAATCATCGGTATCGTTACCCATAAGGTTAGCCATAGTGTAGAAAAAGAGATATCTTCCGTTGATAGAGCCACGCGGAATACGACTTGTCTGCCCTCGTGTAAATGTTGTTACAGGTTTTAATATATTACCATCGCTGGTTATGCTCCAGATATTCCAAGTTGCATTGGGCGAGGGAACATTAAAAGTTCCGTTTAAACTTAACTGAGAAGCAAAGAATATCTGCTCGGGTGCAGGTGTACAGTTGTCGACATCAAATGTGCGACTTGGGCCCGCAATGATTTCTGCTTTTTTACCCATTATGGTAATTCCAACTGTGCCAACACCTTTGCATGAGGTTAAAGTAATGGTTGTGGACTTAGTGCCGCTACCAGAGAGTTCTTGTGCGCAAGCTGCAGTGCCCGTCAGGTTTTGTACTACATCGGCGATTTCGAGATTTACTTCTTTAGAGTTATGATGGGCTAGAGTGTAAGTTACGGTACTTGACTCATCGGCAATTAATAGCGAAGGACCACTTAACACCAAAACTGAATTTTGATTTTCAGAGCTATTGTCTGATGTTTCTTGGCTGTCTTTCTTACATGATGTGGTCAGAAGCGCGATAATGGAAACAAGTATCCAAATTCTCAATATTAGACGTCCTTTGTTTGTGAGCTCGATTACATTATATCGGCTCAAAAACACCTGGGCTTAAGTCTAGGGACTTAATCTATTAGTCTAGGGAAAATAGTGAGAGGTTTTTAGTGTCTCAAGTTGAGATTTTTATCGCCAACATTGGGCCCACGCTTTACATTTGTCCTAATAGTAAACTCGTCTCTTCGGAAGACACTTTGCGCCTTTTTTAAGGTAATTCCAGTCATGTCGCCAGGATTCATGCTGCCGATTTTAAGGTCGCCAATAGCAACACGTTTAAGCTTTAAAACGTCAAAACCAACTTTTTCGAACATCTTCCTGACTTGGCGATTTTTGCCCTCAGTAATGACAATTTTGTACCAAGGCTTTTCTTTGCCACCATAAATAATCTTTTCAACATTAGCGGCTTTAACTCTGCCACCGGGAATCGTCACGCCACGGAGCAATTTCTCGAGGTGATTGGCTTCGGGTTCCTTGTCGAGTTTTACCAAATAAGTTCGTGGAATCTCAGCCTTTGGATGCGCCACACTCTGGGCGTATTCACCGTCATTTGTAAGAATCAATAAACCTTCGCTAGCCCAGTCAAGCCGGCCGATAGGAAACACCCTCAGATCAATCTTTTTTTGATTGAGATAGTCACTAATCGTTGGACGGCCTTCAGGATCACTCAAAGTCGTTAAGACATATTTAGGCTTATAAAACATTATGTAAACTTTTAGATCTTCCATTTCTATTGGTTTACCTTGAATAGCAACGTTGTCTTTTTTAGGGAGAACTTGGGTACCCAATTCGTAAACTTTTTTGCCGTTAACAGTAACGTACCCGGATTCAATCATGCGGTCGGCCTTGCGGCGGCTAGTAACACCACAAGAGGAAATATATTTATTTAGTCTCATTCTATTACCTACTATTACCTATACATTTACCTAAAGAACAGGGGTCTGATTACTGATTAGCTCATCTATCAGAGGAGGCGGGGTTTTGTCACTAGGATATTCAGATTTTGGGTCTATATAATACTGTTCCAGGCGTTTAATTGCTGGCCAGACACGGGTATTTACTAAGGGAATGCCGGTCATCATTTCATACTTTTGAAATGAATAATCCCTCATTAGCGATCCATGAGCGAGGGGAGCCGGTCCTGAAATTGTAAAACGTGCAATTAGGGAGTTTGTAAGCCCAATTTGTTGAAGGCAGTCCCGCTTTAATTCGAGCTTAGGGTCGTAATCTAGGTGGAGATCGTCATTCAACGGCTTGAGTAAGCCTTCATAAATATAAAATAGATTTTCAATCGGATTAACCCTCAATCCTTGATCTCCCAAGCGATGTAAAACTAAGGTCAGATTTGGATCACAGACAATTATCGATAGTTCGCCATCGGCTGACTTACCAGTCTCTAAAAAATGGTTTTCTAGTATTTTTAAGGACTGTTTTTCGCCCTCAAGTTTTACCAACTGAAAGTCTTCACAGGGCGCAATTTTCTTAAGATTAAGCAATAATTGTTTGCCCTGTGATCTTATTCGAGTGTTAAAGCTGTCGGTTATAAAAAATATTTCGTGAGACAACTCTTTCTTTCGTTCTTGCCAATATTGATAAGAGAGAGAACGACGAATGAATCGATTAATTATTTCTTCGTTTAACTCTGAAGCGCCATCAAAAAAATTTCGCAAGAAATTAAACAACGAAAGTCGCGCTGCATTAGTCTGCGGATCGAGGCTAAATAGAAACTGAGTAAAATGATGAATTGTTGCCATTTGATAGACAATATAAACGATTGGTTTTAGTGTCTAGCGAAAAGGTACTTCTTCAAGGAGAGAATTAAAAATGAGCCGAGAATTAAATCCTGATATTTTTTTCAAAAAACCAATACATGAGCCATTTGGCAAATTTACTGATGAAACAGATCTTTTGAGGAGGGTAAATAGTTTCGAATCATGTATTGAGGGTGTGGCCACTCGAGTTCAGAGTTTAGAGGCCAAATTGGAACAATTAAGCAAAACTTTGACAGCAAAGGTAGACCGTGTACCGCCAATTATTTCTCATATGCAAGCTTTAGTGCATTCCACACAATCAGAGGTGGCAGAAAAAATGGCCCTTGTGCAATCTAGGCTATGTGAAAGAAGAATATCAGAGACGAGGGTAGAGGCTAATCTTGATTCGACGAGAAATACGGTAGCAAGTTTAGAAACTAGGTTGCAACATATGCAACGGTCTCTTGTCGAAGTAGATAGAATGATGAAAAGATTTACAGCAGAGTTAAATTTGGTCCGTTTGTCTAGACAATAGTCTGGACGCTTGCCAGCTCGATAATTGACCAAGATTGGTCTTCAGTGCCATACTTCTAAGTATGAAAACAAAAACTATTTTTTTATTAGTGTCGTTATTTTTTGCCTCTTTTAACGCAAATGCCTTTGTAGTGGATGTGAACGGTCTGTATTTTACCGACAAGCTCGCACAGACGGCCGATATGACCAGCAGCAAGATGATGGCCGATGCCTCAATTGGACTTGGATTAGTTCAAGATGAATGGTTTTTGATTGGTCTGTCTTTCTTGTCTGGCAATTTTACTGACGAAGCTGGTGGCGTAACGACTAAATGGACAAGTAACGACCTTGGACTAAGGCTTTTCGTTTTTCTAGACAGAATTAAAAACTGGGGGCTAGGGGTAGATTACAATGTAGACGCCCGCGGCAAACTTGTGGTGGGAACTAACACGGAATATTGGCGCGGCTCCAGCTATAAAATTGATTTTGGTTACACGCCCCTTTTGTTTCACAAAGTCTATTTTGGTGTGCGTGTGAATTACTATGTGTCGAACTACGATCAAAGTTCAACAGACAACGTTACTTTTGTTGCTGAAAAGAACACACGCTCAATGCTCTATCCTTCCCTATACTTGGGCCTTAGGTATTAGAGGATTAGTAGGACAGGTTCATGAAGTATAGATCAGATATTGATGGTCTGAGGGCCGTTGCTGTACTTCCCGTACTTTTTTTTCACGCTAACTTTTCTTTATTTTCCGGCGGATTTGTTGGCGTGGACGTGTTCTTTGTTATTTCAGGATTCCTGATTACTTCAATTATATTTAACGAGCAAGAATCCGGGCATTTCTCAATCCGTTCCTTTTACGAACGGCGAATTCGTCGAATACTGCCCATTTTTCTCTTGGTCACGTTTGCTACATTCGCCGCCTCCTACTTTATTTTTCTGCCATCAAGTTTTAAATTCCTAGGTCAAACAATGGTGGCTTCAGCATTTTTTGGGTCAAATATTTTATTTTGGAAAAAGACAGATTATTTCGCAAATCTTGCTGAAGATAATCCACTCCTTCATACATGGTCACTTTCAGTGGAGGAGCAATTTTATGTTTTCTTTCCGATCGCTTTGCTCTTAATTCGCAAGTTTGTTGGTCGTTATGTTTCTCATTCTTTAGTACTCCTTACCCTATGCTCGTTTGCATTGAGCATTTATCTCGTGAATCGAGATCCTGTAAGTGCATTTTATCTGGCGCCAAATAGAGCCTGGGAGATATTATTGGGGTCGTTGTTGGCTGTCGGAAGACTCCCTCAAATAAAGGGCATGTCCAGAGATTTCTTGTCTGTTTTAGGTATTGGATTATTGTCGTTAAGTATATTTAGCTATGACGCGGAAACTCCTTTTCCAGGCCTGGCTGCGCTGGCGCCTTGTCTTGGCACAGCGCTAATAATTTACTGTGGTTCCGGCGGACTAACGACAACAGTAAATAAATTATTAGGTTTTAGGCCGCTTGTGTACATCGGAAAAATTTCCTATTCCCTCTACCTCTGGCACTGGCCGGTACTAATACTCGCACGGTACTGGAATATTTATGAGTTGACGAAGAATGAAACGATCCTACTACTACTGTTTTCGGCATTACTGTCTGTGACGACGTACACATTTCTTGAACAACCTGTAAGAAGGCGACTTTTATTAAAAACCCAAAGCCATGTCTTTCTTTTTGCGGGTGGACTAAGCCTGGCCTCAGTTTTAGTGGGACTGTTTCTTCATTTTTCTAATGGCTGGCCCGAAAGGTTTTCTCATTTGCCTCAGCAGGTAGTGGCGCCGGATCCAAACACTCAGTGGCGTTACCCCAAAGATTGCGGGAACTACCAAACGGAAATAGACGCCAACAAAACATTGTCAATATGTAAATTAGGAAGCGAGGATAAAAAAGCGGTGCTTTTTTGGGGTGACTCGCACGCCGAACAAATTTACCCGGCCGTTGAACAAGTCGCTCAAACTAATAGGGAGGTAAAATTTCTCTTTGCAACTTCCCCAGGGTGTCCTCCAACTGTTAGTATGAATAGAAAAAAGAAAGGATTTTATTGTAATAATTTTGGTTCTGAAGTTCTAAAATTAGCTTTGGCAAGCGACATTAAAACCGTAAATCTGATTATGTCCTCCTTCTATTTTATAGATTCAAAAAGTGATGTTCACCTTTGTAAAATCCAGTTAAATGGAGAATGCACAAATTTTGCGGATCAGTCAGCCGCACTTGCGTTTTATATTAATTCGTTGAAAGACTTGGTGAATAAACTTAAGTCCGAAGGAAAACGTGTTAATTTATTTTTGCCTTTTCCTGTCTATGAGGTTGGTGTTTCGAAAATTTTAATAAAGAACCTAATTTATGGGAAGGAAATTGACTACGACCGGCTTAAGGAGATTTCTAGCAAGCCACTGAGAGAGGCACTTATTAATCTCAGTAAAGAAACTGGTGTAGATATTATTGATCCACGTAAAGCGCTTTGCTCAGATAATAAATGTAAAATTGGAATAAATGGAATTACTTATTACAAGGATCCTGGGCACTTAAATATTTTGGGTTCATCAGAGCTGCTAGAAGTACTTAAGTATGCTCTATAAACTAACTAGTAATTCTAAATTCAATGTCGGGATTCTGCTTTTGAAGCCAGCGTAAGTCCCACTCTTCGTTGAACAGTAGGACTGGATTCTCTTGGACGTCGTGGTAAATTTTTACGTTACCGTTAATACTACCCGTGACAGCCTTGCCTAAGGTATCTTTTGGCCAACGGGCTAATTGATAAGGCAATCGCTCAAACTGAACCGCCAACCCATATTCGTCCTTTAATCGATATAATAAAACGTCAAACTGCAGCAGCCCCACTACGCCTAGTACGGGATCTTGCTTCCCGACAAGGGGGTCATAAAAAAACTGTATGGCGCCTTCGTCAACTAATTGCTGTAGGCCTTTTTCTAGTTGTTTTCTTTTAAGTGCATCCTTTACTAAGACTCTACCAAAATGCTCTGGAGAAAACCGGGGAATATCCTGGAAAGGTGAAATTTTTCCCGTCGAAAGTGTATCGCCAATTTGAAGATTACCAGAGTCATTGATTCCGATTATGTCTCCCGCATAGGCCAAATCAACGGTTTCTCGCTCCTGTGCCAAAAACTGATTGGCGTAGGATAAACGAAGTTCCTTTTGGCTACGCAGATTTGTAACCTTCATGCCGCGCTCAAATTGGCCCGAGCACACACGTATAAAAGAAACGCGATCCCGGTGCCTACGGTCCATATTGGCTTGAATTTTAAAAACAAAACCTGAAAAATGCTCGTCGGCTGGCAAAACAATATGGGTCAAGGTTTCGCGAGGCTGAGGGGGAGGAGAGTATTTTGTAAATAGAGATAAAAACAAATCTACACCCCAATTATTTTTAGCACTTCCAAAAGTCATGGGGCTGAGCTTGCCACTTAAAAAAAGATTCTGATCAAACTCTCCGGTGATTCCTTGTAATAGGGTGAGTTCTTCGACAAAGGTCTCAAAGAGTTCAGTGCCAACAAGTTTTTCAATTTTTTTATCGTCATAGTCAGTCACTGAAACAATCTTGGGTTCGACCTTACCTTTTTCATAAAGGTATATTTTTTTGCTGAGGCGGTGGTAAAGACCTCTAAATAGCCCCCCCATGCCGATCGGCCACATGATAGGGTAACACGCCATTTGTAGAGTATTTTCCACATCATCAATTAACTCCAACGGATTCTTACCTTCGCGATCCATTTTATTAGCAAAAGTAAAAATCGGCATTTTGCGCATTCGACAGACTTCATAAAGTTTTCTTGTTTGAGCCTCCACTCCCTTTGCGGCATCAATCAACATTGTAGCGCAGTCAGCGGCAATCAATGTTCGATAGGTGTCTTCTCCGAAGTCTTTGTGGCCGGGAGTATCGAGCAAGTTAAATCTCAAACCTTCATAGTCAAACTGCATAACACTAGACGTAATCGACACGCCTCTCTCTTGCTCCATTTTCATCCAGTCAGAAGTTGCTGCCTTTGTGCCAGCCTTACCACGAACTTCGCCGACCACATTAATGGCGCCGCAATTATACAGAATTTTTTCAGTAATTGTAGTTTTGCCGGCATCGGGGTGAGAGATAATAGCAAAGGTACGTCGTTTTGAGATTTCGGTTTCAAACTTAGTCATTATGTGAGCTAAGACTAATGATTTATTGCATATCGGTCAATGATTAGCTGGCGCGTGGAAGCTGGGTAATTTCAACGGCTCCCGAAGCCTCAATTGTGGCTAACTTATGGAAAGCCTCGGCATCCTTTGAGTCAGAGTAGAAGTTAAGTCCTGATGGAGTTTTATCACCGGTCTTAATAAGCTTGTAATTTGATAGCAGATCATGAAAGGCGAGTGCAATGGCGGCTTCATTTTTCTTTTGACCCAATCCTTTTTTCGCTAATGCTACAATGGTGTAAGAACCAACTAGTTTAAAGTTTCCGTCAGGAAACAGCGCAGTTAAAAATACCGCAAAAGAATTCACAAAGTTATCCACCGAAAGTAGGCCCCTTTGTTGGATTTCCTTGTAGTAAGGAAGGAGATCAAAACTTACGCCAAAAAAATTTCTGGGGTCAAAATAGAGTTTATTGGTAAATTCGATATATTTGTGCATAAGAGTTCGACTGTAGACAGAGACCTGTTTGGCGAGTCTAAAATAAGTGTAATAAACTGCACCCAATACTCCAAGTAGACCCATGGTTGATATCACCGTTGCCGATAATATCAGATGGGTCTCACTAAGTTCAGAAATAAACCAAGCCGTAAAACAGCTGTATATAATTGCCACACCTATAACTATCAGAGATCTCGAAACGGAAAACCCTAATTTTTGTAGTTTGTGATGTAGGTGCTCGTGGTCACCTTTAAAAATTGATGTTCCCGAGCGCAATCTTCTAAAAATCGCAAGGCAGGCATCGATTTCAGGAAAGGCAAATAAGAATAGTGGAATAAGCACGTAGGCCTTACTGGCCATGGGAGGCACGAGATGCGCGGCCAAAGCGCTAGTAGCGAATCCCAAGAATGTGCTGCCACTATCACCCAAATAGATTTTAGCAGGTGGCAGGTTATAAAGAGCAAACCCAAAACAAGCGCCAGCTAAAGCCATAGCCGCGTAGGAGGACTCAGTATTTTTTGTAAGTAAAACTAAAGTAATTAATATCATGGTAGAAGTCAGACTTGCTTCTCCATCCATTCCGTCAATAAAATTAAAGGCATTAATTATTCCGACCATCCAAAAACCGGTCAAGATAAACGCCAAAGTTCTCGCCATGCCCAGTTTCTCGAGCATTAAGCCGTCATCGGGGGTGAATCCCAACCATAGAGTTACAGCAATAATTTGCGCGATAAATTTTGGCTGCGAGGGAAGTTCCCAAATGTCGTCAATGATGCCCGTAATTACTATGGGTAAACCACATAATAAAAGTTTGCCGGCAAAGGAGGCATCGATGGAGAGAGCCGCCACTATAAAGGCAATAAATATGCTTAAGCCTCCAAGAAGTGGAGTTCTGATGTCGTTTTTTCTGCGAAAATCTATTTTTGATAATATTTTAAATTTTCTACACAAATAAATAATGAGTGGCACGACCAGTGCGCTAGTGGCGGTGGCGACAACAAACGAAATTACATATTTAGAAACAGGTAGCCCCAGCATAGTGTCCCTTTATTATACAACTTACTTATCGACCAATTGGGATTGTTTCTAGAGTGAGTATCTTGGTCTAGCTCGACTTTTGTGCCTTTGGTGTTGAAAGATACCAGGCAAAACATTCTTTTAATCCCTCACCAATTTTTACTTTAGGTTCATAGCCCAGAAACTGTTTCGCGTTAGAAATGTCAGCCAAGGAATGCTTTACGTCGCCTGCTCGAAAATCTTGGTAAGTGGCCTTGGCATTTTTAACGTTAGGATTAATTGAAACTAACAAGTCTTTTAGAATTCTATATAATTCATTTAAAGTTGTTCGATCGCCACAGGCGATATTAAAAATCTTGGGAGCATTTGTTTTAGTTTGACCTGCGGCAGCCAAAATATTTGCCTGCACTACATTTTTTACGTAACAAAAGTCGCGACTAGTTTCGCCATCACCATTAATTAGTACGGTTTGTTCTCCCGCCAAAGCATCAATCCACTTGGGTATCACTGCTGCGTAAGGCCCATTTGGTGACTGTCTCGCACCAAAAACATTAAAGTACCTTAACCCAATTGCACGAAAACCATAATTTAGATTAAAAACGTCTGCATATTGCTCATCTATTTTTTTGCTTACGGCATAGGGAGAGAGGCAGTTTCCGATGCGCTCTTCCACTTTAGGTAGCTCTGGGTGATCGCCGTATACGGCACTGGATGAGGCATAAACAAAACCCTTAACTCTCACATTTTTTGCAAACTCAATGACATTAAGAAATCCAGTTACATTGTGATGATTTGTCGCAATCGGATTTTCAATAGATCTAGGAACAGATCCCAGCGCGGCCTGATGAAGGACAAATTCAGGTCTTAAAGCAAAGACCTTTTTGCAGTCTTCTATGGAGGTAATGTCGCCTTTGAAAAAACTAAAATTTTTCCATTGTTTGGCAGAAACCAATGATTTAACTTCGTCTAAATTGGATTCAAATCCTGTTATAAAGTTGTCTAGCCCGATTACTTTTTGATTTAATTTTAATAGTTCCTCGAGTAGATGAGAACCGATAAATCCGGCAACGCCGGTGACTAGCCAAAGACGTGGTGAATCCTCGAGGTTTTTGCAAACGCTCGAAAAATTTTCATTATTCATTAACTTGCCTTTTTATTATGGTAGCCGTAGCCATAGCCGTATCCATAGTTAAACCCGCTATCAACAAGATTTAACACTCCTACCATCGGGTGTTTCTTGCCGGCCTGAAGTCCTTCGATTGCCAGTTGGACATCTTCTCTAAAAGTAATTTCGTAAGCAGTGACCATTAGGATAACATCCACTTGAGGCGCTATGAGCGCAGGGTCACAGGCGGCGAGCACTGGGGGCGAGTCAATAAAGATATATTCGTAATTGGCCTTTTGCGCCTCAATAAAATCTCTTAGAGACTGGGACTCCAACACTTCGGTAGGGTTTTCGATTCCGGGATTACAAACCAGGACGTCAAAATATTTAGTTACAGATATAATATAGTCTTCAAATTTAGTTTTTGTTTTTACCGCAGTCTCAATTCCCTTTGCACGATTAAATTCTTTTAGTACTGTGTTTACCGATGAATTCCTGAGATCTAGATCTATTAATAGTGTTTTTACTTCGCCTTTGCCAAGGGACGCAGCCAGGTTAGTTGAGATGAAAGTTTTCCCATTGGCCTCGGTGGGGCTAGTTACTAAAACCACCTTGCCATTTTTGTTATCTGGAAAGGTCGTAGACATAAATGAACTTAGACGTAGTCTCATGTATCTAAAAATGTCTGCCCCTTGCGAATTGGGCTTGTCCATGACAATGAGCTCGCTGGGTTTTTTTAGATGATTCATGCCAAGAGTTTTTTGCAACTTACCAATGTGGGGCATTAATTTGTTCAACTGTTGGGATACAGCTTTCGGTGCTATCCTATCAATCCTTCTAAATACAGAGGGTGCGACTTTTCCGAATCGACTGAACATATTATCAATATTTCTATTTATGACTCGGTCAAGACTCTTGCCAAGGAACGAAGTCACAGGGGCGGCTAGGCCTGGCACAATCGGAACTTCTCCGATAACAGTAATTCCTTCATTTTGCAGTTCTTTAAAGCTTCGGACTGTGTGAATGAAAGTGTTCTTGAGCACCAACAGAGCTAATGCAAAGAGCAGGCCTGCAAGCGCAGCCACAATAAAACGAATTTTTGCTGATAATCCAATAGGCGTGGTGGACGGTAGGGCTGTTGATATTTTTTGTAAATCATTTGTGATACCAGCTTCCATTATCTCGACTTCTTGAAGTTTTTGTTGGAGGCCAAGATAGAGGTCGCTGCCGATTTGAATCTGTCGCTGTAAATCTTCAAACTTTCGTAAAACGTCGGGTAGCTTTGCTATTTCTCGCTTTTGGATTTGAATTGAATTGGCCAGATTAATTTCTTCATTTTTAAAACGTTTTTGATCCCCTTTGAGCTTTACTAGCGACTGCTCAAGGGATTTTAAATACTCCATGGGCTGAATAAAAGAAATTCCGCCCATTTTATCTCGCTCTTCTAAAAACTTTTGATAGTTGCCCGAGATTTCGTCAAGTTCTGTTTGAATTTCGATTTTCTGTTGGTCAAAATCCGGGGAGCTTTGATCGCTAACTAGAGCTCGTTGATATTGTAAGAGTTCCATTCGATGCTGTAATTGAGACAGATAGAGATCCGAATTAGACATTTTAGGGTTAGTGAGATTTTCTTTAATCTTTTTTAACTCTTCCTGTGTTTGTAAGATTACATTATCGCCGGTTTTTATCTGGCGTTTTAGTGCCTGAAGCTTCGTTTGGTCATCAGTATATCTTAGGTATTCTTCTTTTTTGAAACTAATCGTAGAGGTGGCTTCAGTTTGTTTTTGTAAAATAACTCTACTTGCCTCTAGTTTCTCCAGGGTTAGTTTTCGCTCAGATGTCTGATTTGCGACAAAATCTTTTAGTCTTCTGACGTTTTCTTTAAGTTTCTCTAGATTTTGTTTTTCTAAAACATAGGCTGCAACATTTGCTAGGTTAGCCGAAGCAGAAGGCGAGTTTGTTTTAACTTGTAATATAATCATATTAGCGTCGAAGTTCGCAGTAGCTATGATTGGGGCGCCCAGATAGCCCGCAAGTTCAGTCCACTCCGGTCTTTTGTAGATTTTCTCAAAAGAACGGTCGGCTTTTAAAGATCCATACAGCCAGTTTAAAATTTCGTTATGGCGAGTCTTTGGTATGAAAGGCGTAAGTGGATAGCGCTTTTTAATGTACTCCTTTAAGAGAGTATTAAGAAACTGCGTAGACTTAGTTTCTTCTATGAGGGCATTTGCCTGTTGATAGGACTTGTCGTGACCTTGAAAACGATCGATTAGTGGCGTTAATCCGATTGGGTCATTTTTGATTTCAATTCTTAACCGCACTTCAGACAAAAATAAGGGCGTGCTAAAGAAAAAGTTGTAAGCTTGAGAGACACCCATAGCAGCGACAATACAAATTAAGATAAATCTCTTATTTGCTAAAAGGACTCTAATAATTTTGCGGGGATTGATGAATATATAGTCTCCATCATCTATTCCGCTGTGGGCTAAGGCGCGACTTGCCCGTCCTCGATCAATCATTAAACAACTCTCCTTAGATGCTAAATCGGCGATATTTCTCAACTTCTTAGCTAGACCTAAGTGGGGTTTTATATTTAGCGTATATAAAAGCTACGCACTTAGTTGAAAAAGGGGGGGACCGATCCTCAAACACTAATAAAATGGAATTGGTAAATTTCTTTGCTTGTGTCCTAGATCAAAGCCTAGTCTAGAAAAGGTCCAGAATCATTTTCTTGAGTCAATACTAAGGATTATTTTGTTTCAGAATAAGATGTTTTTCGCACAGATACAAAAATTTTTCGAGGTAGGTTTTCCAGGTAAAGTTTTTAAGTACACGATCTCTTGCCAGCAATCCTTGAGAGGTCAATTCATCCGGGTTCGCAATAAATCTTTTTAGGTATTGTAAAAGTTGTTGGGTGTCCTTTTCTAGAATCAGCCAGCCACCACAAGCATGTTCGACAGCATCTGGAATGCCACCTGATTTCGTGCCAACAACCGGCGTGCCACAAGCTTGCGCCTCCAGAAATACCAGGCCAAAGCCCTCGACATTCTGTTCGGACTTCTCCTGCCAAGAACAAAGTAAAAATAAGTCACTGGCTTGATAAAATTCTACTAACTTATTATCTGTTAAAGAGCCCAAAAATTTAACTTGAGACTCAAGTTTAAGAACTTTCACTTTTTCAACTAATGACTTCAAGTACGGACCAGTGCCTGCCACCAGGTACTGAATTTTTTCTTTTTCTTGCAACGTCAATAAAGAGATGGCCTCTATTATGGTTTCGACTCCTTTGTAGCGATGTAGTCTTGCCACGGTAAACAAAGTAACTTTATTAGTAAGTTTGAGCAGAGCTTTAGCGAGTTTTTTATCTGTCGGCAAAAACCTCTGGACATCTACCGCCAATGGGAGAGCCTCAACGGTACATTGCGGACTAATTTCTTTTGCCAGTGTTGCGGTAAAACGACTATTTGCAATTACCAGATCAGATTTAGCCAAAACCCATCTTGAAAAAATGTTCCAAAAAAAACGCTTTATTTTCGACTTTGCAGGTAAAATTTCGGTTCCGTGCGCTAAGATCACGACCTTATGCTTGCGACTCAGTAATGCGATCAGTCCCTCAGGATACCAGGTCGCGCAAATTATTATCGATGCGGGCAACTGGCGTAAATATCTGTAGGCTCTCCACTCCTTAATTGGGCGGGTACTTGTGAGTCTCAAAGTGCGGATGGTTTCACAGCTAGGGTCAATAGATAATCCAGCAAAATTTTCAGTAAGTACAATCAATCCATTGGGATAAGTAAATGACAATTGCTTTGCTAGTTCATGGCAAAGGCGAGAAATGCCACCTGATAGTGGGGGGAAATCAAATGATAAAAGAACTATCGTTTTCATTGTCTAAGGTCCAGCTTAGTGAGTTTTTTAGTTTGAGTCACTATTCTTCTATTTACTAGATGATGGCAAATTCCGAAAAGTATATCAATATGGCTCAGACTAACACTTCGACGCTAGCATATGTTGTGAACAATCCCGCGTTTTTTTTGTCACATCGTCTAGAGTTGGCTAAAAAAGCTCAGCAGCGGGGATATCGGGTAGTGGTTTTTGCCCCAAAGTCTCCTGAAATTATGGAGATTTCAAGGCATGGTTTTGAGGTAGAAGAGTTAAGGTTAAACCGAAAAAGCCTTAATCCATTCTCAGAGCTAATGACTCTATTCGATTTATTTATAAAAATTAAAAAGTGGCGACCGCATGTCATACACGGGATATCAGTGAAGCCGGTAATCTACTCCTCATTGATTGGTATCTTTTTTCCCGACTCTTACTTTGTTCACACTATTACCGGACTTGGCTTTTCGTTTACTAGATCGGGAGTGGTGGGTGCCGCTTTACGAAGGCTCATAGGCTTACTTTTTAAAATTTCATTTTCAAAAGACAATTTGAAAGTGATTTTTCAAAACTATGAAGATCAAAAGCTGTTTTTAGAAAGAGGTTGGGTCAAAGAATCAAAGACTGTGGTTATTCGAGGCTCGGGGGTAGACATCAATAAATTTCAGATTAGTCCGCTACCGCCAGGATTGACAGTAATTTTATTTCCTTCACGAATGGTTAAGGATAAAGGACTTTTTGAACTAGTAGACGCCTGTAAACGTTTGTACCAACAGGGTGAAAAATTTAAACTTGTGTTAGCGGGTTCAATTGATTCAAATAGTAGAGCTGAAATTTCTGAACAACAAATTAATAACTGGATCAGTCTAGGATTTGTCGAGTGGTTGGGTTTTCAATCGGACATGAATAAAATTTATCGTTCAAGTCACATCGTGTGTTTGCCTTCATACCGTGAGGGACTTTCTTTGGCTCTATTAGAAGCCGCAGCCTGTGGTCGACCGATTGTTACGACTGACGAACCCGGATGTCGCGACGTGGTTATTCCCAATGCTTCTGGTCTTATTGTGCCCGCCCGAGAAGTTACGCCTTTAAAAGATGCGCTAAAAACTCTACTTAATAGCCGAGAAAAACTTGAGGCAATGGGCCTAGTGGGGCGCACTTTAGTGACAGAAAATTATTCTCTCGATCGTGTGATTTCGGCGACGTTGGAACTTTACCCCCCGTCAAAAACCGACTTTAGGAAGGCTGTTTAAAGCATGAGTTTACCGCCAGTAAGTATTGTCATTCCCACTCTAAATCGTGAGTCATGTTTGATGGATACTTTAGATGATCTATTGAAACAAGAGCACGGTGGACTAGAGATAGTTATTGTGGATCAGTCTGAACAAGTCTCCGACAAGGTCATTAAATTTATTGAAAACCATGATAAACAAAATATAACACTAAAATATTTTTTAGTAAATTTTAAAGGATTACCGCGAGCCAGAAATTTTGGGTGGCAAATTTGCTCCCATGAGTTTATTATTTTTATAGATGATGATGTAAAAATACCAACTGACTTTGTAACGAAACATTGCATTGAATTAGCGGCACCTCGGGTGGCGCTTGTGGCCGGGGGCATAGATGAGGCCCACCGTCATGAAAATAAAAATCCTACTCGTACCGGAAAATTTAACTATTGGACGGCCACACCACACCGAGATTTTAACTCAAAGGTTCGACAAGAAGTGCTGCAGGCACCGGGGGGAAATTTTTCTGTTAAGCAAGGTATAATCAGGCGGGTTGGCGGATTTGATGAGGGCCTGGGCATTGGAGCCGCGCTTTACGAAGAAACAGATTTTTGCTTAAGAGTAAAGAGATTAGAAAAAGTGATTATTTTTAGCCCAGATGCCAGACTTATACATTTGGCCTTCTCAACAGGTGGTTGTCGAGTTCCCGAAGTACCCAATTATGTATGGTCCCTCGCCCGCAATCGTACCACAATAATTTTGAGACATTTGTCTTGGTTTCATTTTTTCACAGCGTTTGTGCGATTAGGACTGCTAATCGGATCATATACAAAATCTTCGCGAAACCTAATGACTCTGCTGCAAGGGATAAGAGGTATAGTAGAGGGAGTAGCATTGGCTCATTCTGCTGTAAAGCTGACTCCATTTTCGGTAACTAATGTAGTTATGCAGAAAGTCAGTGCAAGATTTAATAAGTTTGCTGTATGACTTAGGTCCCGCAAGGTTTACCTTCTCGAGTAACATGCTATACAATTATGTGTATGAGTAGTGGTGATTTTTGAAATCGTATTGGCTTTGGCTTTTTTTACTGCCGACGCTTTTTCTTCCAAACTTTGGGTATTTTGATACCGGCTTGGGAGTTCTAGAGACCGGCGACATAATGGCAATTCCCATATTGGCCCTTTTGATTATTGATCCTACAAAAAATCGAAAATATATTTATATGGATTATATTCTCAGGCCAGGACTCGCTTTTGTTTTTTGGTCAGTGCTTGGCGTGTTGTTAATTTATTTTTCTTATCAATATAGTAAGCCTAATGCCATCGTGAGTTTTAGTTTGTTAAAAATTGGAAAATTCGCAATGTATGCTGCCATTCCCGTTATAATTTCAAGAAAGCTGCAGTTCGAATCAATTCGGAATGATTTTGATTGGATGATTTTGGGAGCCTGTTTGATACTGGGAGCCTCCACAATTTTGTCCCCCGGCCACCCCAGTCTAAAAACCGAAGCGACTATCGATTTTTATTACAAAGCTTTAAATCTAGTAAGCAATGTTTTGGCTATTTTTATAATCTTTCTGACCGGATTGTTAGTTGTAGGTTATGGTGCTCCCCGGTGGAGGCAGGCTGTAAAGTTTAGTCTAATTATTATTTTAGTTGGATTTTCTTTCACCAAAGGTCGAGGGGGCTGGCTTGCTGCAGTCTCTGGTTTTGTTTACCTTGCCTATGCCCGAGGATTATTAAGAGCTCGGGTTCTTGTGGGAATATTCGCTTGCTTAATTGCATTAGGGGGTCTTTTTATTTTTAACGAAGAATTCAGATTGGAGGTTTCTAGGTTAATTATTTCACCTAGTGAGTCTGCCAATTCTTCTCAAATTCAAGTTAGCGACGGCGAAAGAGTGATGACTTGGATGAATGAGATTGTTAAATTTCCCAATGCTCCCATTTTTGGTACGGGTTTTCATCATAGAGGTGGCATGACGGGTCTTTGGTGGACAGGTAGTCATAATTTCTGGCTTCAAATATTTTTGGAAACAGGACTTATTGGAGGAGGCCTTGTGATTTTGATTTTCTCAAGGATGTGGCGACATGCCAATGGCGAAGAGTCTAAAAAAATTGGAATTTCAATTCCATTAAAGGCGGCTCTTGTGACAGCCTTTGTTGGGGGATTAGGTGGTGAGTATTTTTACGGAGGAATGGGGCTATTGGCAATTCTACTTTGTTATGCGCCCGTCGGCGCTCACTCAGTACTTAGGCACCACTCTACAACCCAAATCTAGGTTCAGTTAGCTCGTTCAATTGCCTGAACTGCTAAAACTATTCCAAGTACAGCGCCAACGATCGAAGTAATCAGAGCTGACTTCTCAAGAATTCGACTCTCTGGAATATCTACAATGTCTTTGTCATAAAGTGTAGGCATCGGGCCAGAGCTCGAAACTATTTTTTTGAAATCGATTTGCAGTATTTCAATCTGCTCTTTAGTTTTCTGCCTTCTGATTGTAATTTCATCAAGCTGAGCATTTGTCTCAGCTCCTCCAGCAAAAGCGATAAGTTGGGCGAGAGTCGTGTCGATAGGCACATGATACACACCCGAATTCATGACTCCGCTAATTATGTTTACTGTGATGAGGGGTTTACCCTCGTCTTTGCCAACATAAAACTCTTGGCCACCTCGACTACCAGGTAGTCCGCCCGAAAGCATCTGCGCTATTCCAACTTGTTCGAAACTAAAAATAAGACAAAGTGTAGATATTAGAATTATTCTCATAGCTTAAGCCTAAATATTTTTGGTTAATTAGACAACTAGACCTAGTCTTTATTTATAAGCGGGTATTCCAGTGACATATTCACCCAAGATAAGGCGATGGATGTCTTCGGTGCCTTCATAGGTATTAACGCTTTCTAGATTCAGAATGTGGCGGCCGCATTGATACTCATGTGTAATACCTGATGCTCCCAAAATATCACGCGTGACTCGAGCTATGTTAAGCGCCATTGCCGTATTATTCATTTTAGCCATAGAGATTTGTTGGGGAATGGCTTTACCCGCATCCTTTAGCCGGCCAAGACGTAGGGCTAGCAGTTGCCCTTTGGTGATTTCGGTGAACATGTTAGCGAGTTTAGCTTGCACCAACTGAAAGCTGGCAATCGGTTTATCAAACTGAATACGAGTCTTTGAATAACGAAGTGCCTCGTCAAAGCAAGCCATGGCAGCACCCAGCACTCCCCACGAAATTCCAAAGCGGGCATTGTTAAGACAAGAAAATGGCCCCTTCAGTCCCTGCACATTTAATAAATGTGTTGCTGGCACCCGGCAGTCTTGAAAATGAAGTTCTGAGGTCACCGATGCACGTAAACTAAATTTTTTGTGAATGTCTCGCGTGGTAAACCCTTTTGTACCTTTCTCAACAATAAAACCGCAAATTTTACCTTCGTCATTTTTGGCCCATACAATTGCGAGATCGGCAATGCCGCCGCTGGTAATCCAAGATTTAGCACCATTAAGAATATAATGGTTTCCATCTTTTTTTGCGCGAGTAACCATCCCGCCTGGGTTAGAACCAAAATCGGGTTCAGTTAAGCCAAAGCAGCCGATAAGTTCACCCTTTGCCATTTTAGGAAGGTATTTTTGTTTAAGTTCTTCAGACGCGTAAGAAAAAATTGGAAACATACATAAAGCGCCCTGCACACTCACCACACTCCGAATGCCGCTATCGCCGCGCTCAAGCTCTTGCATAATTAAACCATAGCTTGTGTAATTTAAACCCGCGCAATCATAGCCCTGGATGGTTGAACCAAAAGTACCTAGTTCAGCTAATTTAGGGATTAAACTTTTCGGGAAAGTGTCCTTCATAAAATTTTCGTCAATGATAGGTATGATTTCTTTAGAAACAAAATCGCGAACTGTGTCGCGAATTTGTTTTTCTTCCTCACTGAGAAGTTCGTCGATGTTGTAAAAATCAATTGCGGTATAGGGTTTCATGGGTTTCTCCGTTAAAGTTTATCTACTATTATGGCGAACCGTTGGGCCCCGTCAAGCTCTTGGGCAAGAAGACATTGCTGACAGCGGGTCCAAATCCCCACATATCGCCTGAAAGAAACACACGCGTACCTTCAGGAATTTTCTCAAATAGGCTTGGCGCATAAAACATTTGAATGTCGTTAAAAGAATAGCCCAATAGATAAAGAAGTGTCGGAAAAATCTGTTCAGCTGAAGTTCGATTTTTATTTTCTGGAAGATACAAGGATTCTATAAGTTTTCGGTTGGCGCTATTAAATCCCATGACCATGATCGGTACGCTAGCTTGGGTCCAGCTAATATTATATGTACGATTGTGTGTCCCAGGGATGCCATTTTCTAATATTGATTGCCCGTGATCAGAAGTATATACCACAATGATGTCGCGATCTTTCAAACGCAAAAAGAGCTCCTTAAAAAACTGGTCAACTCCCCAGCGGAGAGAATTATAGTAACTATTTAAGAGTGCGGCTTGGTCATCGGCATTCGATTCTTTGTAGGTGGGCTTAAAAATGGTTTTTTCAATCGGGTAAGTCGAATCATAATCAAAATGGGATCCTCTCTTGTTTACCCAAGTAAAAGAATAAGTAGCCTTTTTTGTAATATCATCTAGTTTATCTATCACGATGCGGTCGTAAAGATAGGGACGAACTGAAGGCATTTCACTCAACAAATCAATAGTATCAATTCCATTGAACTCAAACTTTTGTTTTTGCGGACCAAAACTAGTTTGGGCCCACAAAAAAGTTCTTGTTGGAGTTTGTGAATTTGCGTAATCAAAAATCAGCGGCATTCGTCGAGATTTTTGCTTCTTGTCTGGCAGGTCCCGCATTTTCATTCCTGTTAGTACGCCATAGTTCGATGATGAGCTGGAATTACTTAAACTCGACGCTACGCCAAAGTTTAATAGAAGTCCCGCTTGTTGTTTAAGGAAAGGAGTTGTTTCAACATTGTAGCCATTTATACTCATAAGGTCTGCACGCACGGATTCATCCATGATCATAATAATATGGCGAGCTCGTGGTACATTTTGTGTCGGCTCAATATAAAGTTTATCTCTGGGGCCGATGTAGGGTCGATTAAAAAAATTCAAACCAACTATGAACGCTGGCTGTAAATAGCGTGGAAAGGCTCTTACATGAGACCCGGCAGAACGGACAGTCAAAAATGTTCCAGCAAAAACTCCCAATAAGGCGAGACTCAACCAACGAAACGAAACCTTTTCAACTTTTTTTCGAATTAAGATAAAGAGCATTGAATATAAAAGAAATGGCAGCGCAATTGTTTTGAGGCCAGTTCTCCAGTAAGTTTCTACTGCTTGACTGGCGAAGTCAAAATATCGCAGAGCTGTTTCAATATCTAGAAGTCCGAAGGGCTCACGGTTTATATTTGAATACAGGGCACCAATACCAACAAAGAAGAGTGAAAACAAAAAAGTCGGAATCGCTAGATAAGGAGTAAGGAGCAAAATAGCTGTTGTGAGTATTAGGGACAAATAGCAGCCAAAGAAAACATAGGCTCGAAGTGCGGTGCTCTCCTTGAATAAGGCACGAAAAAACCAACCTATTACTTCATTCAAAAAAAAATAATCTAAAAGAAATAGTGCCGAAAAAACAATTAGAATGCGAGTGATCGGGTTAGAGAGAAGCTTAGATTTTACCATTCTTAACTAAAGTCTTTCAATTATAATCGCAATTCCTTGACCGCCACCGATACAGGCCGAACCCACAGCGTAGTGGGCCTTGCGCCGAGCTAATTCATACATTAATAAATTTATAATACGTGTCCCTGAGGCCCCGAGTGGATGACCAACCGCTACGGCACCACCATTAACATTGGTGATTTCAGGATTTAAATCTAATTCTTTTTCGACGGATAAATATTGGGCTGAAAAAGCTTCGTTGACCTCAACAAGGTCCATATCTTTTAGCGTGAGACCGGCGCGCGCAAGCGCCGTTTTGATTGCCATCACGGGCCCTATGCCCATAATGCTTGGCTCACAGCCCACTGCCGCCCAAGAAACAATTCGGGACATTGGCTTAAGCCCACGCCTTTTAGCTTCACTTTCACTCATCATTAAACAAGCGGCCGCGCCGTCGACAATGCCCGAGGCCGTGGCCGCCGTGACCGTACCATTTTTTTTGAATAGTGGCTTCATGCCGCGAACTTTTTCAAGTGTAATTCCGGGGCGGGGATGTTCGTCATGCAAAAAATCTAGCGGACCATTTTTGGTTTCGATTTTTACACTCACAAGTTCATCCGCAATATATTTTTTATCAAGAGCATTTTGGAAGCGAGTCTGCGAGCGAATAGAGTGCTCGTCACAAGCTTCTCGCGAAATAGAATATTTTTCGGCCAAGTTTTCTGCCGTGATCGCCATTGAAGTTTTAGAATAAGCATCGGTCAATGCTGAAGTCATACAATCTTCGAGCTCGCTCGGACCCATACGAATTCCCCAGCGTGCTCCCCGCACGATATAAGGAAACTGCGACATTTGTTCAACACCACCCGCGAGCACTACTTTAGCATCGCCACCCGTAATCATTTGGGCGGCATTGATGATAGCCTGAAAGCCACTCCCACAAAGGCGATTAACACCCAGTGCGCCAGCTGTGATCGGGACTCCCACATGTAAACCAATATGTCGCGGTACATAGGCAGCGTCACTCCCCGACTGCACGACATTGCCAAAAATCACATGTTCAATTTCGCTGGCTTTAAAATCTATTGATTTCAAGGTGCCCAATGAGGCGGCAACACCTAATTGAGTTGCACCAACTTCTTTAAGGCTTCCACCAAAAGATCCAAAGGGCGTGCGTTTTCCAGCAACGATAACTACTTTTTCCACGTGTCTTTTTCCATAAGTTCAACCAGTCTGCCACATTTGACTCTCTAGGTAAATTAAAGTTATGACTAAGGCACATGAAAGTTTTAGTTATTGGCCAAGGCGGCCGTGAACACGCAATGATCAAGGCCTTAAAATTAAGTCCTTCGGTTTCTGAAGTTCATGCCTTTTCGGGAAGTGATGGCATATCGCACGATGCTTTATGTCACGCTTGGGATGGCCAGAGCGTAGAACCAGTCGTAGCCTTCATAAAAAATACACATATTGATCTTGTAGTGATTGGTCCCGAGGTTCCACTCGCAAATGGTTTGGCCGACGAGCTCCGGCGCCGAAATATTTTAGTAGTGGGGCCAAACAAAAAACAGGCGCAATTAGAAGCCAGTAAAATTTTTGCTAAAGAATTTATGCTCGAGGCTGGGGTACCCACGGCTAAATATCAAGAAGTAAAAAGCATAGATGAACTTTTAAAAGCTAGCGAAAAATTTAGTGCGCCCTATATATTTAAAGCTGATGGCTTGGCCGCCGGCAAAGGCGTCTTTGTTTGTAAAGATATCGCTGAATTGTCAGAGGCTGGTCACCGTGTCTTTGTAAAAAAAGAATTGGGCGAGGCCGGCCAAAGGGCTTTTATTGAAGAATTTAAAAGCGGTTGGGAATTAAGTTACTTAATTTTAACTAATGGTATTTCTTATCGCCCCTTGCCGCTCGCGCAAGATCATAAAAGACTGAGTGACGGAGATTTGGGCCCCAATACAGGTGGCATGGGTGTAGTGGCACCTCTAAAAATAGACGCTGCTCTTGAAACACAAATTCAATCGCTGATTTTGTCTCCCATAATGGAACTCATGCAAAAAAAAAACTGGGATTATCGCGGAATTTTGTATATCGGCATGATGATTACCCCCGAAGGTCCTTCGGTCCTAGAGTTTAACGTACGTTTTGGCGATCCAGAAGCCCAAGCCATATTGCCGTTGCTATATGGGGATTGGGGACAAGTGTTTATGGCACTTGCCAATGGAGAATTGATCACTATGAGGTGGCGTCCTTTGTTTTGTACTTGCGTGGTGATGGCGGCACCTGGCTATCCTGAGGCTCCCAAAAAAAATATTGCAATAGAGGGAAATATTTCTTATGAAACTCATTCGAGTTATTTTCTTCATGCGGGTACAAAAAAGGATGCTCAAGGCAAATACGTGACTCAGGGCGGGCGAGTATTAAATGCCGTCGGTCTTGGTTCAACACTAATGGAGGCCATCGAGCTTGCCTACAGCCAGGCGAATAAAGTTTCTTGGCCAGGTCTGCAAATACGAACTGACATTGGGCAAAGGGTACTCAATAAAAATATTTTGGAAAAATAGTGAAATTTGACATAATTAAAACTCATCTTGAGAGCGGTGGAATTTTAGCTTACCCCACAGAAACCGTTTGGGGTTTGGGAGCCGATATTCGCTTTCCTAAGTCTTTAGAAAAAATTTTTGAAATTAAAGGACGTAACGAAGCCAAAGCGATGAGTGTTTTGGTCAAAGACAATTACCAAGCTAAACAACTGGCACATGTGACTCCCAAAATCGAAAAATTTTTAGAAGTTTTTTGGCCGGGGCCAGTGACTTTTGTATTAAGGTGCAAAGCTTCAGTGCCAACAGTAATTAGTGGAGACACGGGATATGTGGGATTGCGTTGCTCAAGTCATCCTTTTGTGCGTGGGCTCTTTAGAACCTTTAACGGTGTCATCACGACCACAAGTGCAAACCCTACGGGCCAAAGTGCTGCATTAAAGCGAGAAGACCTTAGTTGGTTACCAGGTGAAGTTTTATGTGTGGATTGGATGGAGCCTCTCGCCGTCAGTGCGGCCAGCACAGTGGTAAAGATTACTGACGACAAGCTTGAGTGTTTACGCCAAGGTGATTTAGATTTTACTCTTATTTCGGGATTTAATAGTCGGTTAGAACGACATAGCTAAAGAAATTATTTGGCGCGATTCAGTTGTGTTTTCAAAATTCTGAATCGAAAGTGTTGATGAATTATTTAAATTTTTTGAGAGGGCAATAGTGGTTTCATGGTTTTTTTCGTTAACCATGATTGAGGCGTTTAGAGCTCCTGAGTAAGAAAATTTAACAGCACTTTGTAGTGCATACACCTGAAAGCTAAGTTTGTGCTCGAGTGTGTCTGTTGCCGAGAGACTGAGGTCGGCATTGATCGACTGGTCCGAATTGAGACTTACATCAGCGCTTGCACTTTTATCAACTAAATTGGCAACGCGTACAATTGACCAACTTTGAGCGATTTCGCTTTCAATAAATACAGTAAATGCATTACCTGCAATTTTTTTAATTTCAGTATTTGAGTCATATGCGCCAGTATAAAGTGAAATTGGCATGATTCTTAACATTTGTTGATAGGTTACCAAAGCGTCATTATCTAGTGGATTGGATACTAATATGTAGTCTTTGTTGTTCATAAATTCTTTTTTTAATATATTCTGAGTTTGAAAATCCTGGTTGATGACATATTTATCCATGATTTGGTAGTTGGGATTAAACATCGGCCTGAAAAGATCTTGTTGAATGGCACCATTGCCAATAAAGGGTGACATCACTACGGTCGCTGCTATTACTGCATTGATTAAACTCTTTAGATTCACCCAGCCCCCGTAGCCTTCATAAGAGCAAGTTAGCTGCCAATATTGGCTAACCTAAGCCGTTGAAATCAGGAGGGGATGTCATCCTGATGCGTAGACACTATTTACAACTGTCAGTGGTCTAAACGGTTTTATTTTTAGTCTTGTTTTTAGTCATTCATTCTGAGACGTAACCTAGGAGAGATTTAAAATCAGATCTCAATATCTTCGTCGGGAGGTCGTAAACCCTTTTTCTTGATTTTCTCAACCAAGGTGGTGCGGTTAAGTCGCAGCAGTATAGCTGCCTGATTGCGATTCCAGCCTGTTTTTTCGAGCGCGCCCATAATAAGTGAATTTTCATACGAATCGACGGCTGTGTTAAAATCCATGCCCTTTTCGGGAATATTAAGATTTTCGTTTTCAACTATCTCAGTATTTTCAGAATGTACTTTTAAATAGCGTTGGGGAAGATCAGGGATTTCGATAATGCCCTGACCCTTTAAAATTGTCACGCGTTCAACGAGGTTTTCGAGTTCTCGCACATTGCCAGGCCAACCGTAATTTGTCAAAATCTGCAAGGCTTCACTTGAGACACCCGTAATGTTCTTACCTTTGGTGCGGTTGAATTTTTCTATGCAATGTTGAATGAGCAAAGGAATGTCTGACGGACGCTCGCGCAGAGAGGGGACGTGAATTGGAATTATATTTAACCTATAAAATAAATCCTCGCGAAATTGACCTCTCTCAACAGCAGCCTCTAGGTCAATATTGGTTGCAGAAATTACTCGCGCTTTCGCGACAACAGTTTTGGTGGCACCCACGGGTTCAAAAGATTTTTCTTGGAGTACTCGTAAAAGTTTTACTTGGAGTGAGGGATTCATGTCACCTATTTCGTCTAAGAAGATAGTTCCTTCTCCAGCCAATTCAAATCGACCCATTCGATTAGCGATGGCTCCAGTAAAGGCGCCTTTGACATGACCAAAAAGTTCGCTCTCTAAAAGCTCTCGAGGAATAGCCCCACAGTTTACGGGCACAAATGGCTGTTGACTCCGATTAGAATTATAGTGAATGGCTTTAGCGACTAACTCTTTCCCTGTACCGCTCTCGCCACTGACCAAAATTGTTGAATCAGAATCTGCTACTGTTTTTATAAACTTGATAATGTTTTGAATTTGAATACTGCTGCCGATAATGGCGTCGAGACCATATCCCGTTTGTTTCTTTTGAAGATTGCTTGTTAGACTTAAGTTTTGATCTACGGCCAGCAGAATTTTTTCCATATCAAAGGGTTTGGTTAAGAAGTCCTGAACGCCTGCTTTTGTGGCTTTTACCGCCATATCGATAGAACCACAGCCAGTTATTATGACGATTTTTATTTTTGGATTCTGTATTTTGAGCCTTTCAACTAGGTCAAAGCCATTGCCATCCGGTAAGTTTAAATCAATCAATGCAAAATCAAAAGCTTGCTGAGATAAGCAAAATGCTTCAGCTTCTTTTTTACAGTTGGCGGTTATGACTTGAAATCCTTTGCGATCTAAGACTCTAAAGAGTGACGTTCGCAGGCTGCTTTCGTCGTCGACAATCAGTATCCTCTGATTTTGCATTCGATTCCTTCCGTGGTATCGGTAGCTCCAATTTGTAATAAAATGAGCCCTACAGTCTTAATTATAAAAGGTATATTTTGAGTGTCAAATTTGACTGTCAATTTCTTGGCTCTTAGCTTGGTTTTCTGGACGTGGCAACTTGACCCTAGCCTGGAAAAAATGGTCTAAAGCCCTAATATCAAGTTGACCAAAATGGTCTTTGATGATTTGGCTTGTGACTTGCAAATCAATGGTTAGTGCTTGACCCGTGTCGCCGCTACCTTCTGGTAAAGCAGGAGTGTTTGTAGTGACATCTATAATATAGGAATCAGCAAGCTGACCGAGTTCAATCAAGATCTCAGGTTGAAAATTTTTGTTATGCCTTCGGTGTTCTATGACTACATTTAATCCCATAGTAATCAAATGACCCAAGGCCTGAATCAATAGGTTAAAGTTTCCTTGAATATTATGAGGATCAGGTGGCAGCTTGGCCATTACTTCGATTCCTCGAGATTTTGTGCGTAGCTCAAAAATTTTTAAGGCCTGACTTATAAGTTCTCTGAGGTCTAAGACTCGGGTATCGGCGGCTGGCGGGAGACGTGAAAAATCGAGGAGGTTATTAATGATTTCTTTACAGCGTTGGGCGGCCTTCTCCATTTCCAAGATATCCTCGTAATAGGTATCGGCGGGGGACATGTCCATTTTAATAATGTGAATGAACGAAATTATACCGCCCAAGGGGTTATTGAGTTCGTGGGCCATGCTGCTGCCAATGAGGCCCAGCTCGGCTTCTTTTGAAGATGAAACAATTTTATACTCCAGAGCAAGGCTTTCTGTGATGTCATGGTAGATATTGACAAAAGCCAATTGATTGAATGTAGAAAGCGAGATGGGTTGGCTGGTGACGTCAAAAATCGCATTGTCTTCATTCGTCATCTTTTGTTTGAAGAGTCGAAACCTTTCGCCGAGATTACAGTTTTTGCAAGGCATATTTCGGCCAAATAAAATTTTGAAACACTTTTTATTAACCACATTAGCTGGCGTTTGCTGAGCCTTTTCGGCAAAGGCCCGATTGCAGCGAAGGACGTTAAAGTT
>Ga0163151_10001091_pt1 | contig 46940 bp, 32 predicted proteins | sample OliLakLV19MP5IB2_FD_145596 | JGI IMG/M metagenome (GOLD analysis project Ga0163151, IMG submission 145596) | Freshwater microbial mat bacterial communities from Lake Vanda, McMurdo Dry Valleys, Antarctica - Oligotrophic Lake LV.19.MP5.IB-2 | ecosystem: Environmental > Aquatic > Freshwater >...
ATTCGCAGAAACTTCACTTGCTAAAAATACGAAATGAATGCGACAATTTGGAAATTTGCTTCCAGATAGCTATCGGGATTGAAAACAGAAAAAGAAATTATATAGTTTATACACTAAGTATATCACGCAGATTCGTAAATTCGCACTTCTCATTATAATTTGGAAATCATGAAATTAAGAGAAATTACTAATCATCTAGAATCGATTGCCCCTTTGAGTTATCAAGAAAGCTATGATAATGCTGGATTGATATGTGGCAATCATGACATGGATATTACCGGAGCTGTTATTTGTTTGGATAGCACCGAAGCAGTTATCGATGAAGCCATCGCCAATAAGTGTAATCTGATAATTGCTCACCATCCGATTGTTTTTTCGGGAATTAAAAAATTCAATGGAAAAAATTATGTCGAGAAAGTTATTATTAAAGCCATTCAGAATAACATTGCGATTTATGCTGCACATACCAACCTGGATAATGTATTGGATGGAGTAAATTCAAAAATCGCTGAAAAGCTTGGTTTGGTTAACTGTTCGATACTTGCCCCGCAAAACAACATTCTTAAAAAATTAGTGACTTATTGTCCCGATGAAAATGCTACAGCTATCAGAACAGCCTTGTTTACAGCAGGAGGTGGGGCAATTGGAAATTATGAGGAGTGTAGTTTTAATGCAAATGGTTACGGAACTTTTAAAGCAGGCATCAATGCCAATCCGCATGTTGGCGAGATAGGTAAACAACACCAAGAAAAGGAAACAAGGATAGAGCTAATCTATCCATCTTATATAGAGTCGAAATTACTAAAAGCTTTGTTTTTGGCTCATCCATACGAAGAAGTGGCTTACGACATTGTTGAGTTAAGCAACAAGAATAATAGAGTAGGAGCGGGAATGATAGGAGAACTGGAGCAGGAGGTAGACGAAACAGTCTTTTTAAATAACGTGAAGAAAGTAATGAAAGCGGAAGGAATCAGATATACTGCTTTAAGAGGTAAAAAGGTGAAGAAAGTTGCTGTTTGTGGCGGTTCAGGTAGCTTTTTGCTCAAAAATGCAATTGCAGCAGGAGCAGATGTTTTTGTAACAGCTGACTTTAAGTACCATCAGTTCTTTGATGCTGAAAATCAACTGGTTATTGCTGATATTGGGCATTATGAAAGTGAACAATATACCATGGAATTATTTTATGACATTTTAAGCAGAAAATTTACTACATTTGCACTCCATTTATCAAAAATCAATACAAATCCGATAAACTATTTATAAAAATGGCAAAAACTAAGACTGACGAAATTTCTGTAGAGGAAAAGTTAAAAGCCTTGTTTGAATTACAACAAGTAGATTCAAAGATTGATAAAATCAAAACTGTTAGAGGTGAATTGCCTTTGGAAGTGAGAGATTTAGAAGATTTAGTTGCAGGTTTAGAAACCCGTATCACTAACTTCACGGAAGAGTTAAAAACATTAGAAGAGTCGATCACAGAAAAGAAAAATGTGATTAAAGATTCTCAAGCCTTAATTAAAAAATACGAAACTCAGCAAGGTAAAGTACGTAACAACCGTGAGTACGATGCAATTACAAAAGAAATTGAATTCCAAAATTTAGAGATTCAATTGGCTGAAAAACGCATTAAAGAATACAAAGCAAACATCATATCTAAAAAAGAAGTGATTGACGCTTCTGAAGAAGATTTCAAAGACAGACAAAAAGATTTGAAAATCAAAAAGAAAGAATTGGATGAAATTGTTGCTGAAACAGAAAAAGAAGAAGCAGCATTGCTTAAAAAATCCAAAGCTTCAGAAAGTATTATTGAAGAAAGATTATTAAATGCTTACCACCGTTTGCGTTCAAACGTAATGAATGGTTTAGGTGTTGTAACTGTTGAGCGTGATGCTTGTGGAGGATGTTTCAATAAAATCCCACCTCAACGTCATTTAGATATCAAAACACATAAAAAAGTTATTGTATGTGAGCATTGCGGAAGAATTTTGGTTGATGCTGATATCTTAACAGGAAAAGTTAAAGCATAATTTTAAGAAATATAAAAACGAAAAAGTCTTACGTAATAATTTACGTAAGACTTTTTTTGTGGTAGAGGTTTTTATTTCTGGGTATTATTCTAATTAGTAATAGGTAGATTCACTAAACTGCCAATATGCTTTTTTAAAATACTATCAGCAAGCATTTTGGTTTTGATTTCTTTCATCACTGATTCATTCAGTTGCTTATTTTTACTAATAATATCAACTCCTTCGGGAGTAAAGAGTGTTTTAGAAAACCAAATCACCGCCCATTGGTTGTTTTCGTCTATTAATTTTATTTCCCAACGACTTTTTGCAATAGCTAAAAATCCTTTTCCTTGCCAAGTAAATGCTTTATCGTTTTTGGGATTTAAATAATCGAAGCCATTGATGGTTTTTGTTTTTCCATTTTTAGTATACTTTACTTCATCAATTAAAAATGTTTTTCCATTTTTTTCTGCGACTGTATAATTAAACGTGGGATTTGTTTTAGTTCCATCCAGCCACATTGGGAAGTTGCTACTAATGATGAACCATGTGCCAGAAAGAATATTGAAAATCGAATTCATAGAATAGTTATGATCCCAAGAAGATCAATATAAAAGAGTATTTAATTAAAATCTCAATCCCAATGATAACATAAAGCTTGAATTTTTATAGCTATTTTCTACAATGGTTGCTTTAGGTGTATTGTATAAATAATTGAATTCATCATATTTTGTAAGTACATAGGCAAAGTCGATGAAAAAATAATCCTGACGATAACCTATGCCAGCAGTGTAGCTGGAGCGGTTTGCATTTTTATTTTCGTTGCTTTTAAACGGACTGCCATACAATGCATATCCTAAACGAATTGCAATTGGATCGAATCGAACTTCGCCACCAACACGAAGATTTCCTGTAGCAGTATATTTCGAACGGATTAGTGTATTTACTTCGCTGAAAACATTTGGACTGGAATGCAATTGAGCATAGCTATAATCAGCATATTCATATTCGGCATTGATTATTCCAATTTTATTTATAACAAATCCAACACTTCCGATTGCTCTGAATGGAGTTGTGATACGGTAATCAAATGAACCTTCCGGAGAAACCGTATCGTACGTAATTCCATTGTCCAAATTTGATTTCATGCTGCTGCTGTATTCATCTCTCATACTTATTGAAGTAGGAGTGTGAATAGCAACTCCAACTCTGAGCCAATCGTTAGGACGTACAATGGCTCCTAATTTTAAGTTCACTCCGTTTCCGTTGGTTGATAAATTTTGTCCGTATGTGAACGATTTAAAATTTGCAATGGTATCTTTTTCATCCGTTTCTTCAAAGGTGGTTTCTTCGCTGAATCGTGTTCTGACAATTCCCAACGTTCCACCTAAATACAATTTGCTTTTATAATTTCCACCAAAACTAATAACTGTTTCGCCCATAGAACCAGTTGTTTCTACTAATTTTCGTTGTTTCGTTCCATAATTTGGAACAACGTGATTGTATTGATAAATGCCATTACTATCTGGATTAATCAAATAGGTTTGCCATGCAAGGTCGGTGGAAAATAAATCAAAATCAGTTGGTGTATTTCCATTTGCGTTAGCTACAAAAGCATCCAACAATGAACTTGATTTGTTGTCGGATTGAATATCCATTCGGTTATGAAAATTATTCGTACGGTTATAACCGAAACCAAAATTTATATTTTCCCAACCCGTTTTGTTTTTGTCGTTTATTAAATTGATGCTTGCAACCAATCCGATGTTACCCAAATTGAAATTTAATTTTCTGTCGCTAGAAGTGTTTGCATTGTAAACGGAAGAAGTAGTTTGTGAAAATACGGCAGTAGAAATAGAAAGTTCTGTTTTTTTGAAGATTGCAATTCCTGCGGGGTTGAAACTAAGCGTAGAAATATCTCCACCCAAAGCGCCCATTGATCCTGCCATTGAGGCAAATCGTGCTGTTCCTCCGAAAGTAATTTGTGAGTAACGCATTGCATCTATATCGTTTTGTGCGAAGGAAGAGCACATCGATAACAATCCAATTCCTGTTATTAAAATTTGTTTTTGCATATCAATATTTTTTAAATGTCGAATGTGTTTTTAGCTTTCACATTTTGCATGTAAAAACTAAAAACACATTCAGAATAAATTATCTTCTTGGAGGTTTTGAGCCAGATGGAGTACTAGAGCCGCCTCTGCTAGCAGGTGTTGACGATGGAGAGGCTTTAGGTTGGTCAATTACCCTTGGCGACTCATTGCGAGGTTTCTCGTATTTGGGTTGCTCAACTGGTTTTTGTCTCTCATTATTTTCTGGCTTTTCTTTATAAGCAGGTTTTTCTTCGTTTACAGGTTTTTCGTGATACGATGGTTGTTCTTTGTTAGAAGGCTGTTCTTTATTATAAGCAGGTTTTTCTTTATAAGCAGGATTTTCGGTTTGAGTTGGTTTGCTCGTACCTGTATTGTTTTCTGGTTTGTAAGCTGGATTCACCGGACCTACAGGTTTTGTGCTGTTGCCGATATTGATGGGCGTTGGTTTATAAGCATCATTAGGAGTAGAACTCGTATAAACTGGTTTAATACGACCATAATCATCTTTTGTCCAGTTTTCAGGACTTGCTTTTGCTTGCGTTTCCAATTCGCTTACCATTCTTGAAGCTAGATTAGGCTGTGCACTTTCTCTGCCATTTGAGCCTGTTGTTCCTCTTGGTCCGTAATAGTAGCTATTGTTATCGTAGCTATTGAAGTAGTTGTTATTATACATTCCTGAATAATATCCGTCCCAGTATCCGTTGTTGTATCCAGCTCCGTATGAGTTGTATCCGCCATATCCGTACCCATAAGGATTGTATCCAAATCCGTAAGGATCGTAACCGTATCCATAAGGATTATACCAAGGGTCGTATGCCCAACCTTGATTTCCGTACCAATAATAGCTAGGGTTGTAGGAGTAGGTGCAATAACTTGGGCCCCAGAAATTGTAACCCATGTATACGCTTGAGCCGTAGTTGTATGGGTTTCCTGAATAGAAGTAAGAATTCGTATAATAGTTATCGTAATAGCCGTAGTTCATACCACTGCCACTATGGAAACGTCTTAACCGAACGGCATAAGCATCATCGTAATAATCGTCATAATCAAATTCGGAATTTTCGTAATAGTTGTTGGTTGTATTGTTGGTGGCTGTTTTACTATCAGAAGGTGTGTAATAATCATCAGTAGTGGAAGTTGCGCTTTTCTTGTTTTGTGCTGCTAAAGCCTCTTGTTCCGCTTGTTTTTTAGCCTCTTGGCGCTCTGTTGCTTCGGCTAATAACTTCTTTTCTTTGTCGGCTGCTTTGTCTTTGGATGAATAATAAACATCATCGCTGTAGGTTCTGGATTGAGCACCTTCGGGAGATTTACATGCAGTAAATGCAAGTAAAACAAATGCTAGAATGCTTAAATACGTTTTCATTTTATTTTATTTAAATAGAAGGGGATGATTTAAATCTTTTTAAAATAGACAATTAGGATTAAGAAAAGGTTTAATTTTCTATTTTTACAATCCATAAAGTCAAATATAAAATTACAAATACTATACCACAAAAAAAAGATTATGAGCAAGGAGTTATCAACGCGAGAAGGAAATTATTCAGAATGGTACAATGAACTGGTTGTGAAAGCCGATTTAGCGGAACATTCGGCAGTTAAAGGGTGTATGGTTATTAAACCTTACGGATATGCTATATGGGAAAAAATGCAAGCGGCATTGGATAAAATGTTTAAAGATACAGATCACGTAAATGCCTATTTCCCGCTATTTATTCCGAAATCGTTTTTTAGCAAAGAGGCTAGTCATGTTGAAGGTTTTGCAAAAGAGTGTGCCGTTGTGACACATTACCGTTTAAAAACGGCTCCTGACGGAAGTATAGTTGTAGATGAAACAGCTAAATTAGATGAAGAGTTAATTGTTCGTCCGACTTCAGAAACCATTATTTGGAATACTTACAGAGGTTGGATTCAATCGTACCGAGATTTGCCAATATTGGTGAATCAATGGGCGAATGTGGTGCGTTGGGAAATGCGTACACGTTTGTTTTTAAGAACTACTGAGTTTTTGTGGCAAGAAGGACATACGGCACATGCAACCTCTGCCGAAGCTGTTATAGAAACAGAGAAAATGTTGCACGTGTATGCCGATTTTGCAGAAAACTGGATGGCGATGCCCGTTATAAAAGGGATTAAATCAGCGAATGAAAGATTTGCAGGGGCGATAGAAACGTATTGTATTGAAGCCTTGATGCAAGATGGAAAAGCTTTGCAAGCAGGTACGTCTCATTTTTTGGGACAAAACTTCGCGAAAGCATTTGATGTAAAATTTGCAAACAAAGAAGGAAAGCAAGATTATGTATGGGCAACATCATGGGGCGTTTCCACACGATTGATGGGTGCATTAATTATGTCTCATTCGGATGATAAAGGTTTGGTATTGCCTCCAAAATTAGCTCCTTTTCAAGTAGTGATTGTGCCGATTTATAAGAGTGAAGAACAATTGGGGCAAATCAATGAAGTGGTGGCTAAGATGAAGAAAGCAATGGAAGCCAAAGGAATAAGTGTGAAATATGATAATAGAGACTCTCAGCGTCCGGGTTGGAAGTTTGCAGAGTACGAATTGAAAGGTGTTCCTGTGCGAATTGCGATTGGAGGAAGGGATTTGGAGAACGGAACTGTTGAGGTAGCTAGACGAGACACAATGGAGAAAGAAACCCTTCAGCAAGCGGATTTAGAGAATAAAATAGAGCATTTGTTACAGCAAATACAGGACAACCTTTATCAGAAAGCGAAAGCTATGACAGAGGCTAAAACTTATGTTGCTGATACTTATGAAGATTTCAAGCAAATTTTAGATAAAACCCCAGGTTTTGTTATGGCACATTGGGATGGCACACCTGAGAGCGAACAGAAGATCAAGGAAGAAACAAAAGCTACCATTCGTTGTATTCCTTTGAATAACAAGCAGGAGGTAGGAAAATGTATTTTTAGCGGAAAACCATCGAAGCAAAGGGTGGTTTTTGCGCGTGCTTACTAAAGCTACGAATTACGAATTTTCACGAACTACGAATCATTGAAAACATGGAAAAACCAACGCCCCGAGAGTTGATTTTAAAAACGCTCAAAGAAAAGTCGAGCATGAAGCAAGATGTTTATTCAAACACATTGGCGGCATTCTTTATACTAAAGAAAACAGCAAAAGCTATAGCTTTGGAGCTTTCGAAAGAGACAAGTAAGATAGATAAGCGAGTTGTTATTGAATATAAGGAAAAAGGAGAGTTTGAGTTTGAATTGAGAGTAGCGGGCGATTTATTAATATTTTCTATGCATACGAATATATTCGAGTTTGATAAAAGTCATCAAATATGGAAAAATTCATATATAAAGGAAGATACGGGTCGTTCATTTTGTGGGATGATTAACATCTATAATTTTTTAAACGATTCATTTAAATATAACAGAATCAATGATTTAGGGTATGTGATAGGCCGAATTTTTATTAATAAAGAGAATCATTATTTTGTAGAAGGGAAGAGGCAATTGGGCTTTCTGTACAATGATTTTGTACATTCAGTAATTGACGAAGAAGCGATAAAAGCGATATTGGAATCTACCATCCTGTATTGCCTCAATTTCGACCTGTTTACCCCGCCATTTGATGCAATCAAGGAGATTAGTGTTCTAGATGTACAATCGGTAAGCGAGAACATGCAGGGAAAAACTGGAAAACGCTTAGGCTTTCGTTTTCAGGCAGATAATGAATCAGTTGATTGATTTTTGCGGAAAGTGTCGAAAATATTTTGCATAAATGGATTTTTCATTTACATTTGCACTCCCAAAATTAAGGGTAATTAAATTTGGCCCGTTCGTCTAGGGGTTAGGACGCCAGGTTTTCATCCTGGTAAGAGGGGTTCGATTCCCCTACGGGCTACAAATAGTAAAAATGCTATTGATTAATATTGATCAATAGCTTAATAAATAGAAAAATGGCAAATCATAAGTCGAGTATCAAAAGAATCCGTTCTAACGATGCTAAAAGATTAAGAAATCGTTACCAAGCGAAAACAATGCGTAACGCAGTGAAAGAATTAAGAGCAGACGAAAGTAAAAAATCGGCTTCTGAAAAACTTCCTAAAGTTGTTGCTATGGTAGATAAATTAGCTAAGAAAAATATTATTCATAAGAATAAAGCAGCTAACTTAAAATCAAAGTTGACTAAGAAAGTGAACGCACTAAAAAAATAATTTGAAATAAATATTTCACGTTAATACATTTAAATTGAGGCTCCGCAATTCTGCGGAGCCTTTTTTATGTTTAATAATTCGGATACACAACAACAAAAAAGGGTTAAACACATAGTCACATAGAAAAAAGGAAAAAGGGTTAACCGGGATTGCACAGAAAAATAAATTTTTACACAGAGAGCTTGTTTTCATTAAGTATGATTCTCTGAAAAATAGGGAATAACAATACAAGAAAACTATGTATCTATGTGTTTAAGAAAAGTCGTAAGGATTGATCAATATTAGTTGGGAAATTTATGGAGGAAAACAAATTAAAAATAAAAGCCTGGGCAGAAGAAGATCGCCCAAGAGAGAAGTTGATGGAGAAAGGCAGACATGTGCTAACAGAAGCCGAATTAATAGCTATTTTGATTGGCTCGGGAAGCAGAGATGAAACAGCTGTAGAGCTTTCTAAACGTATTTTAGCAAGTGTGGGAAATAATTTAAATGATTTAGGGAAATTAAATATTAATGAGTTAATTAAATTCAAAGGGATAGGTGAGGCTAAAGCAATAAGTGTGATGGCCGCCATGGAATTAGGAAGAAGAAGAAAAGAAACAGAAGTAATCAAGCGGGATAAAATTACTGTAAGCAAAGATGTTTACGATATTATGAAACCGATTCTTCTGGACTTGCCACACGAAGAATTTTGGTTGTTGGTTTTGAATCGTGCTAATCTGGTTATAAAAAAAGAATTGATTTCTCGTGGAGGTGTATCGGGTACAGTGGTGGATACAAAAATTATTTTTAAAGCAGCGGTAGAAAATTATGCTTCCTCCATTATTATTTGTCACAATCATCCTTCAGGGAATTTAAAACCGAGTGAAGCGGATATACGCATTACAAAAAACATTAAAGAGGCTGGAAAGTTAATGGAGATTCCTTTGTTGGACCATTTGATAATCACAGAAAATGGTTTCTATAGCTTTGCAGACGAAGGAGTAATGTAAATAGGGGTAATGAATATTACCCGAAGGGGCTCCTTTTGAGCGAACATACAGTCTCGTTCCGCATTAATTTTTTAATTTATAGCGTGGTGTTGTCCGCAGCAGTTTTTTTCAAAATAGATTTGAATTCTTCCGTTTCTTTTATTTTCATAAAAGTATTATCGTTTTGTAAACGATCAATGTCTTTGAATCCATTTTTAACAGCTGCATTTAAAGCGGTAATTGCGCCTTTTTCGTTGTCTTCAATAGCTAAAATAGTTGCATTTAAATAATGCGCTTCATTGTTTGTTGGGTCAACAATTAAATAAATCTGGCTAAACATTTTTGTTGCTGGGAAATTTTGTTTTTGCATGGCATTGGTTGTTTGCATGTATGCAAGCAGACTTAAATAATCAAGTAGTCGTTTGTGCATTAATACCTCTTGTTCGTTCCCTGATTTTATTTTTTTATTTATTGAACTCGTCTCCTGTTTCCACCAATCAATATTTTTTGATTGCAATGCTTCTCCGTAAAATCCTTTCAATTCTTCTTCTTGTTTCCATATTGCTTCTTCTTTTTTCAGTTTTTTATCCACTTCTGCATTTGCCTTCAAAGGCTTGTATATATTGTAGTACTCGGTTAAATCCGTTAGTCCGTCAAAAAAATTAATTGTTTTTCTAACAAGATTGTATACTTCAAAAGTTTTATTGCTTTGTTGTGCCTTTTTAATTTGATCAGAATAAAGTTTGATATTTTCATTAATAAAAGCATCATTTTTTAGTTTTGGTTCTTTGCGCATAGCGCCTAATTCGATCCATAAAAAAGCATCTTTTATGATTTCCTCTTTCGGCCACTCGTGTTTCCCGTCAAATTCTATAAATGAGTGTTTTACTCGTCTGCCGGCCAATTCAACCATATCATATTTTCTCATTTCAATATAATTGAAATCTTGATTACCACAAATTCCTAGGAAAGTATAATTACTTCTTGGGTCTTTATTGTTGGCTGCAGGCGAAGCAGCTCCGCAACAAATAGCTCCGGCAATGGCTCCATTGGTTATACAAAGTGCATTAGCTACACGAGCTCCACCGGAAAATCCTAAAACAGAAATGCGTGTCGCATTTATTGATAAGCGTTGTTGTGAATCGGAGAATAAGTTGTTTGCTATGTTTTGTGTTTGTTCCCAAGAAGTTCCATTTTTTGAATTGTTTGAGCCGATAAGGATGTAGCCATATTTTTCTGCTAAATTTTTATACATCGATAAAGGTAGTTTTCCTGTTCCGTGTGCATCAAATATGTAAATAGCAGGATAGGTTCTTTCAGTCGAGTAAGTTGTTGGTAGATAAAGCGCATAAGATTGTTGGTCGTTAGCTAGAACGTTTACGTTTTCAATCACTTGTCCTTTTGCAAAATTTTCTTTTGCGGGAATGCTGTCTTTTGTTTCTGTTTTTATTGATTCTTTTCCTGCATCTGAAGAGCAGGAAGAAAATAGTAAACTGAAAATTATAAAAATATAAATTGATTTTTTCATCTTGTTAATGTATATCTAATAGGTAAATCAAATCGTACACTTACTGGTAATCCATCATTAAATGCAGGAACCCATGGCGGCATTTTTTTTATTACTTCAAGTGCTTCTGTGTCTAACTCAAGTGATAATCCTTTGGTGATTTTAACGTTTTGAATACTCCCATCGATATTTACTACAAAGGATGTATGAATTATACCTTGCTGACTTGGTGTTTTAGAGGCTTCAGGGGATTTGAAGTTCGCTTGTATGAAACTCATTAAGCCTTCTTCTCCACCTAACGATTCGGCTGTTACCTGTACAGCTGATTCATTTATAAATCGAACTGCTTTTTGATCTTTTTCAAAGAGAGAATAATCAGCACTTTCAATTGTAGAACTAATCATTAATTGTCCTTCCATATAAACAGACGAATGGTAAATTTTGCCATTGCTGAAATAGAGGGTAGAACTTCCATCCAATCTCCCCATTAAATAATTCGTTTCTGAATATCTTTCTCCATTTTCATAATAGAATATGGAGAGGCCATCTTCGAAACCATCTTTGTATTTTATTTTAGATACTTTTTTTCCTTTTGCAGAATATTTTGTCAATGTGCCTGTGCCGTTTTCCAGATTGCCAAAGTCTTGAGTTTGTTCTAGGGAATCATTCATGGCAATTACATTGTATGGAGTGCCATTTTTGTACTCTATGTTTGAAAGGATTACTCCATTTTCGTGGTAGGAAATATTGTTTCCTTCTATATAGTCGTTAGTGAATTTTTTTTCATTTTTTATTCTACCATTCTCATAGTACAATTTGTATGGGCCGGATAGAACATCGTCCTGGTATGTTTTTATACATTGCGTATTTCCATTTTGGAAAAATGATTGCCATGTGCTATCTTTTTTATCATCTTTAAAACAGATAAGACATAATCTTTTTTGATTTAAATAATATTTCCAGATCCCGTTTTTTTTATCTTCCGTATAATTTCCTTGAAAAAAAATGTGGCCATCCACACTTTGACTTTTCCAAAGTCCGTTCTTTTCTCCTTTTAAATATTCGCAGCTAACAATCTTCACTCCTCTATACCATTTTTCACTATGTCCATTTTTTACATCACTATTTTTGTTTAATACTTCATATCTAACCAATATAGTAGAACTTTTTTTGCTTCCTGGGAAGCCTTCTTTTGGAGGCTGTGCTGAAACAGGAAGGTAAGACATTAATAAAAATAATAAGAGACCAAGTATTTTATAATTTTTATGTTCACCGATTTTCCAACCTGTGTGTTTCTCAATGAACATCAATAATTTTACTTTAAAAGATAATTTTTTTTGAGTAGGATCGAAGGTGAACTTCCAATTCATTTTGTTGATACGCTCTTGCATTACTTTTGGATGAGTTCCGTCAAAAAGTGCGACAGAATCCGTTTGAGAGTAGTCAAATTTGTCGACATTCGGAATATTTTTTTTCATCCATTCATCATCGTGCCAAAGCTTGTTGAATGTTTGTTGTTTTGCTTGTTGTGCTTCAGGAGGCTTCACCCAGCCATAATGGTAAACAAAGGCGTCAATGAGTTTTACATTTAATTTCTCATTGTTTTTTCGAAAACCTTGAGCATCTAAATAAGAAGAAATGGTTTTGTCGTTTTTGATTACACGAATTTCTCTTCGGTACCATCTCCTGGAATCACCAACATAATCATAAGAACCATAAAAGTGAGAGTAGTTGAACAATAGCCCTTCAACGTTCTTGTCGTCTTTAAATTTTTCCATCGCTTGTTTGATGGCCGGTAAATATTTTTCATGAATTACTTCATCGCCTTGAATATAAAAAGCCCAATCACTATCTTTAGAAACAGCAGCAAATGCTTTATCCGTTTCATTGGCTAAAACTTTTCCCCCTTTGCGAAGCGTTTCATCCCAAACGGTTTCAATGATTTTTATTTTTGGAGAGTTGATGGACTTGATAAGTTCAAGTGTGTCGTCTTCTGATTTACCAACAGCCACAATTACTTCATCACAAATGGTGAGAATAGATGTTATTGCCTCAACGATAGGATAATCGTACTTAATAACATTTCTTGCAATTGTGAATCCGCTGATTTTCATATTTGCTCCCTTTCCTTTTTCAAGGAGAGGGCTGGGGTGAGGTTTAAATTCCGGTAAAATTACTCGGGGATATTTTTTTTAATTCAGCTTTTATAGTGTCACTTACATTCAGTGTGTCAATGAAAACAGAAATGCTATCTTTTGTAATGTGAGTATTTGTGCGTGTCAATTCTTTTAATGCTTCGTAAGGTTTTGGATAGCCTTCTCTGCGTAAAATTGTTTGAATTGCTTCGGCAACTACTGCCCAATTATTGTCTAAATCTTTTTCAAAAGCTTCTTTGTTTAGAATTAACTTATCCAATCCTTTTATCAAAGATTTGTAAGCAATTAAACTGTGAGCTAAAGGAACACCCACATTACGCAATACTGTTGAATCGGTTAAGTCGCGTTGCAAACGAGAGATTGGTAATTTTGCAGAAAGATGTTCGAAAATCGCATTTGCAATTCCTAAATTTCCTTCTGAGTTTTCAAAATCGATCGGATTTACTTTGTGCGGCATTGCTGATGAACCAATTTCTCCTTCTTTTATTTTTTGCTTAAAATAATCCATGGAAATGTAAGTCCAGATATCACGATCCAAATCAATTAAGATATTGTTTATGCGTTTTAAAGCATCGCAATACGCAGCAAAATTGTCGTAGTGTTCAATTTGTGTTGTAGGATGTGAACGTGATAAGCCTAAATTTTTATTTACGAAGTTGTTGGCGAATGTCAACCAATCAATTTGAGGATAAGCCACGTGGTGTGCATTTAAATTTCCCGTTGCGCCACCAAATTTCGCTCCGTAAGGAACACTCTTCAACATGGCAATCTGGTTTTGCAAACGAACAACAAATACCATAATCTCTTTTCCTAAACGAGTTGGAGAAGCTGGTTGTCCGTGTGTACGTGCCAACATCGAAATGTTTTTCCATTCTTCTGCATACGCAGAAAGTTTGTTTACTACTTCATCCAAAATTGGCAACAAACATTCGTTCATTGCATCTTTAATGGAATATGGAATAGCAGTGTTGTTTATATCTTGAGAAGTTAATCCGAAATGGATAAATTCTTTTTGTTCGTTAATTTTCAAGCCATCAAATTTCTCTTTGATAAAATATTCAACAGCTTTTACATCGTGATTGGTGATTTTTTCGATGTCTTTTATTTTTTGAGCATCTGCTTCTGTTAAATCGGAATAAATTTTACGGAGCGCAGGATATAATCCTTTATCAAAACCTTTTAATTGTGGTAAAGGCAATTCGCATAAAGCAATAAAATATTCGATTTCAACCAGCACACGGTATTTGATAAGTGCCGCTTCTGAAAAGTAATCGGCAAGCTTTTCGGTCGTGCTGCGGTAGCGACCGTCAACGGGAGATATAGCAGTAAGTTTATTTAATTCGCTCATTGAGTGTTCTGTATTACGAGTTTAATCCTTCCTCCCCCTGCCCCCTCCAGAGGGGGACAAGCTTCGAAAAGAGCAACGAATATAAGAAAAATTCAGCTATAAATCAGTTGATAGAGTTGATATTGCCAAGAATATTAGCTTTTTTTTAAGATGGCAGTCTAATGAACTAGGTTTGTATTAAAATTGGAATTTTCTATATCCAAATTCCTAATAAATAATAAAATATATGACAAAAAAAGCAGTAGATATTGAAGTTTCTAATGAGTCGATAATGAATCAAATTTATTATATCAGAGGACAAAAGGGTATGATAGATAATGATTTAGCGGTGCTTTATGGTGTTGAAACAAAGCGAGTAAAGGAGCGAGTAAAGCGAAATGTTTAACGTTTTCCTGAGCGATATATGTTTGAACTTACCACTGAGGAAGCTAAAAGTTCAAGGTCGCAAATTGCGACCTCAAGATTGTAGTTTATTTTGTTTCCGACAATTCTATTATTCTATCAAATTCATGTGGCTTAATAGCGGCAACAGACAAGCGGCTTAAACGAACCAATTCAATGCCTTCCAGTTTTTTGTCTGCTTTTATTTCTGCTAAAGTAACTGGGCGTTTTAAAGTTTTGAACGGAGCAATTTCTACAACGCTCCAGGCTGTATCATCTGTGGTTGGATCTTGGTAAGCTTCTTTTACCACTTTTGCAATTCCTACAATATTTAATCCTTCGTTACTATGATAAAAGAAAACCAGATCTCCTTTTTTCATTGCCCGCATGTTGTTGCGAGCAGCGTAATTTCTTACGCCATCCCAGACTGCTTTTTTATCTTTTAGAAATTGTTCCCAACTGTATTTGAAGGGTTCTGATTTTACAAGCCAATGTTTCATAGTACGGATAACGAATTTTGCGAATCTGTTGTTAAAGTAGGATACGAATTTAGGAATAAGTGTTTTACGAATTGTGAATTAATTAAATGGCATTGTGCTAATCCATTTTTCTTTCCCTTGATTCGTAATATTCGAAAAGATTCGTTATCTGTATTAGTGCATAATTTTAAAAATCAATTCCTTCAACAATTCTCCTTCTGTTGCGGAGCCTCTGTCGACACCTTTCGATTTTAAATCGTATTCACGCAAGAAACCGAAAATAGATTTTAATTTCCCTACCGAATAATTTCTTGCCCCCACTTCATAGTCTTTTACGAAAAAAGGATTCACGCCCATTGCTGAGGCAGCTGTTTTTTTATCTGCTAAAAATTGATAAATAAGTATTTTGCAAAAATATCCGTAAAGCGAAGCAACAGTCATTACCATTGGGTTGTCTTTAGGATTCGAGTTAAAATAGTTGATGATGCGGTTTGCTTTTAATACTTCTTTTTTGCCGATAGCTGAGTGCAATTCAAACACATTGTAATCCTTACTGATACCAATGTTTGTTTGAATGTGTTCGGTTGTGATCTCGGATTTTGCTGGTAAATTGATAATTAACTTATCCAATTCGTTGGTCACTTTACTCAAACTTGTTCCAAGATACTCGCTCAACAATCCTGCTGCACGTTGGTTGATTGTGTAATCTTTTGTTTTTAAATAATTGTTTATCCAATCGGCTACTTGATTGTCATACAATTTTTTTGATTCGAACATCGCTGCATTTTTCTGAATCAATTTTGCAAGGGCTGTTCTTTTATCAATTGTTTTGTATTTGTAACAAAACACTAAAATGGTTGATGGTAAAGGGTTTTCGAGATAAGCTTCAAAAGGGGTTTTTGCTTTGTCTTTTTCCTTCCCGCCTGTCGGACGAGCAGGCTTGTCTTCTTTTTCTTTCTTAACTAAATCTTTTATGTCTTGAGCTTCTTTGATAATTTCGACTTGGTGTTCGCTCATCATCGGGAAGCGTTTTGCAGCACCAATAATTTCGGCAGCATTTACATCTCTTCCATAAAGAACCGTTTGGTTGAATTCTTTTTCGGATTCATCCAGCACATTGTTTTCGATATAATCAGATATCATATCAATAAAATATGGTTCTTCCCCCATTAAAAAATAAATGGGACGATACTTCTTCTTTTTTAGTTCTGATATTATTTCGTTGTACTCCATACTACGAATTTACGCCCTTCGACTCCGCTCAGGGTGACGTGGTGAACGTTACGGGTGATTACTAATTTGTGTCTGTCATGCTTAAGGCTACTCAAAACGTAAATGTTTTACTGTTAAACCATTATTGATAAGCTCATTCAGAGAATCGATACCAATTTTTAGATGCTCGTCCACATAATTTTGTGTGATGAGTTTATCGCTTTCGGTTGTTTTTACTCCTTCCGAAATCATCGGCTGGTCACTAACTAAAAGCAATGCTCCTGTTGGAATTTCGTTGTAAAATCCTGTAGAAAAAATAGTAGCAGTTTCCATATCAATTCCCATTACACGAATGGAGCGTAAGTATTCTTTAAATTCTTCATCGTGTTCCCATACTCTGCGGTTGGTTGTGTAAACCGTACCTGTCCAATAATCTTTACCGTGATTACGAATAGTTGTTGAAATTGCTTTTTGTAAACTAAAGGCTGGTAATGCTGGAACTTCAGGAGGAAAATAATCATTAGAAGTTCCTTCACCACGAATTGCTGCAATGGGTAAAATCAAATCTCCCAATTCATTTTTCTTTTTTAGTCCGCCACACTTTCCTAGGAATAAAACAGCTTCAGGCTGGATTGCACTTAGTAAATCCATTATGGTTGCAGCATTCGCACTGCCCATGCTGAAATTGATTATGGTAATTCCATTTGCTGTAGCATTCGGCATTGGCATATCCAATCCATTTACTTCTACATTATTCCATTCAGCAAATTTCCTGACATATTTATTAAAATTGGTTAGCAAAATATATTTTCCAAAATCTTTTAATGGAGTTCCGGTATAACGGGGTAACCAATTTTTTACAATATCTTCTTTGTTTTTCATGTATACGGATAACGAATTATTGCAAATTTTACGAATCGCAAGATTTTGAGCGAAATTACAAATTAAGGCTTGTCCATAAGCTTTTTGTTAAGAAATTTTAATAAATATAATAATCAGAATTTCATTAAAATTTTCTTACTTCGTAAAGCAATGCAAGAGCTCAATTTGCCATCCTATCAGTTTAAATTCAAGGAAGTAGATAAAAAAATTCAAATTTTTGATGCTTTCAGGAAAAAGTATGTGGTATTGACGCCTGAAGAATGGGTGCGTCAGAATTTTTTGCAATATCTGGTGACAGAAAAAAAATATTCCGCATCCTTGATTGCTGTAGAGGCAGGTTTAAAATACAATGAACTTCAAAGGCGGGCGGATATTTTAATCTATAACAAACAAGGGAATCCTTATTTATTGGTGGAATGTAAGGCTCCTGAAGTAAAAATATCGCAGGATACGTTTGATCAGGTGGCTCGTTATAATATGATTTTTAAAGTCTCGTATTTAGTTGTTACCAATGGCTTAGATCATTTTTGTTGTAAGATGGATTATTCGAACAACAGTTATCAGTTTTTGGAAGAAATCCCTGCTTTTTAATGAGTATTTGTTTTTTTCAAAATCTTTCCTATATTGCAGTATATTAACAATTTAAACGTTCCCTAAATGCTACAAATTAAAAAAATCTCTTTAGCGATTATTGTAGGTGTGATAAGCACTACAAGTATAATTGCACAAACAAAAGCGGGTGTTTCTTCGGCACTGCCTCAATTCAGAATGGCAAGTAATGTAATGCCTGGTGATTATCTTGAAAATACTATTATAATAAAGGTGAAACCAGAATACCGTTCTATTTGTTCTGCCACAAAAATTGAGAATGTTATTTTTAATAACTTGTTTACCGAATTAGGTGGAACAGATTTAAAGAAAGTATTCCCTTTTGTAAAGGCTCCGCAAAGAGAAGTGAATGAAAGAGGAGAGCGTTATGCTGATTTGACTTTGATTTATCAGTTTTCCTATTCATCAGCAGTCGGGTTAGAAAAAGCAATCAATAAAATTGGTGCAGCAGGTATTTTTCAATATGTTGAACCTTATTATATTCCTAAAGTATCTTATACACCTAACGATCCTTTGTTTTCTACACAATGGGGAATGACAAATGTTCAAGTAGAAGCGGGTTGGGGAGTAAATACAACAACTGCTCGTGGTGACACAAACGTTGTTATTGGAATAACTGATACAGGAACAGAACTTACTCACGATGATTTAAAAACGCAACTTAAATTCAATCAATCAGATCTTCCTGGTGGTGGTGATGGTGATAGCGATGGTTATGTAGATAATTACCGCGGATGGGATTTGGGAGACAATGATAATAATCCAACATGGACTGGTGATGCACATGGTGTGCATGTTTCAGGAATTGCTTGTGCAAAAGTTGACAACTCTATTGGTGTTGCTGGTGTTGCTTTTAAATGTAAATACCTTCCAGTAAAAATTGCAAACACTGCAGGAGTATTAACAATGAGCTATCAAGGAATTGTTTATGCTGCTGATCACGGATGTGATATTATCAACTGTTCTTGGGGAGGAGCAGGTGGAGGAACATTCGGTCAGGATGCGATAACGTATGCTACTATTAATAAAGATGCATTGGTAATTGCAGCTGCTGGTAACGGTGGAGTAGATGAAATAACTTATCCCGCAGGATATACATATGTTATTAGTGTTGTAAATACAAAAACGGATGACAGAAGAAATACTGGTTCAAGTTTTAACTATACGGCTGACGTATGTGCTCCAGGAACTGGAATCAACGCAACTTATCCAACAAATGCATATTCTTCTTTAACAGGAACATCTATGGCATCACCATTTGCGGCCGGTGTTGCAGCCATTATCAAATCGTACTTCCCGACATACACTGCTTTGCAGGTTGGTGAAAGATTGAAAGTGACATGCGACAATATTTATCCATTGCACAGCCCGATCTACGCAAATAAATTAGGAAACGGTCGTGTTAACTTATTCAAAGCATTAACCAATACAAACACACCTTCGGTTGTAATGACCAGCCGTACTATTGTTGATAATAACGACAATACATTTGTGGCAAACGATACGATGAGGATTAGAGGAAATTATACAAATTATTTAGCGCCAACAGTAAATTTGACGGCAACGCTTTCTTCTACATCACCCTTTGTGACTGTATTAGATGGAGCAACAACCTTGGGTGTAGTTGCTACACTGGGTGTTGCAAACAACAATGCGGATCCATATACGGTTCGTATTTTGCCGACTGCTCCATTAAATTCAAGCATTTTATTTAAAATTACTTACTCAGATCCTGCTACTTCTTATACTGCAGTGGAACATTTTTATGTGACTGTAAATGTGGATTATGTGAACATCACAATCAATGATGTATTTACTTCAATCGGAAGTAATGGGCGAATTGGATATAGTCAAAACGGACAAACAGGTGGATTAGGATTTAATTATTTAGGAACAGCATTATTATATGAAGCGGGCTTGATGATTGGAAGAGATTCAGGACGCGTTTCTGATTGTGTTCGCTCATGGTCAGTTCCTTCTGCTGATTTTGGTTCATTGGTTTCTGCTCGTCCCATTATTCCATCTGTTTATTCAGAATTTGATGTGGATGGAACTTTTAGAGACAATTTGGCAACATTGCCATTGCCTATAACTGTTCATCACAAAGCATTTGCTTGGAGTACTGCAGGAAACAGAAAATATGTAATTGTACAATATACTATTTCCAATACCGGTGCTTCTAGTTTATCCAGTATGTATGCCGGCATTTTTGCAGATTGGGACATTGATGCAACAACATTTGGTGAAAACCGAGCGGCATTTGATGCAGCAACTAAAATGGGCTATGTGTGGTATACCGGTGCGGCAGGCAAATATGCTGGAATTAAGTTGCTTACAACTTCAGCTCCTGTTGTTCATTATGCAGTGGATAACGTAGCAGGCGGTTCAGGTGGACAAGATTTAACGGATGGTTATAGCGGAAATGAAAAATACATCACCATGACAACTAATCGTGCTACTGCCGGAGTTGCAGGTCTTGGTGCCGATGTTTGCGATGTGGTTAGTACTGGTCCTTACACAATTGCATCTGGCGATTCAATTAAAGTTGCTTTTGCTTTATTGGCAGGAGATAATTTAGCTGATTTGATAGTAAGTGCTGGAAATGCACAAGTAATGTACGATGGATTAGGAGTAACAACAGATGTAAGTTCAATTGCTTTGGATGGAAATAATGCATTGACAATCTTCCCGAATCCTACTAGTGGAGAGTCTTTTGTGGATTTAACACTTACAGAATCAAGTAAAATTGATTTACGCGTATTCAATGTTTTGGGTGAAGAGATGGGCGTTATTGCTTCTGAGCAAATGGCAGCAGGGAAACATCGTTTTGTTTATGAAACATCTGCTTTAAGCAGTGGATTGTATTATTATCAGTTAACAGTTGGCAACAAAAAGTATGTACAAAAATTGATGGTGACTAAGTAATTTACCAAGCAATATTTTATTTACCTTTGTGGCTCAAATTTTAAAAAGAACTATGGATTTAAGTGGAATTATTTCAATTGCGGGAATGAGCGGACTTTTTAAAGTAATCGCTCAAACAAAAAACGGATTAATTGTAGAATCATTAATCGACAAAAAAAGAGTACAAGCTTTTTCTACGCACAAAATTAGTGCTTTGGAAGATGTGAGTATTTATTCAACCGGTGACGATGTGCCTTTGAAAGATGTCTTTCAAAAAATTTACGACAAAGAAAAAGGTGGAGCATGTGTTGATCATAAGTCGGCTGACGCAGAATTGAAAAAATATTTCAAGGCTGCCTTTGCAGAATACGATGAAGAAAGAGTATATGTTTCCGATATCAGAAAAGTGTTGAATTGGTACAATTCTCTTCAAAAGGATGGTTTGTTGGAGAAGAAAGAAGAATCAGATAAATCAAAAATCAAAACTTTAGCTGATGCAAAAGGTGCAGTTAAAACGGTAAAAGACACAGGTCCTAAATCAGTGAAAACAGCCAGTTCAAAAGTTAAAGTACAAGGCGTTAGAAAATCCGGAGTTGCATAAGCACCGGATTTTCTTTTAAATTATTTTCTAATTTTAAATTGCTTTTATTTTCTATCTCCATTTATAAATAAAAGTATTTAAATCAATTTTTTTCAAATGAAGACTAAACAGGTTGCTATCCCAACAAAACCTATTCGGAACTTCCTACCTCAAGATTTAACAATCGATTCATGGAAAAGAGTCGAGCCGTTTTTTGTTAATTTGAAAGAACGAAAAATTTCTTCAGCAAAAGAATTGGAACAATGGCTGTTGAATCGAAGCGAGTTGGATGCCGTACTGAGCGAAGATCTTGCTTGGCGTTATATTAAAATGACTTGCGATACTACAAATCAGGAATTAACCGACTCGTATAATTTTTTCGTTTCTGAAATTGATCCACACATTGCTCCATATAGTAATGAGCTGAATATTAAATTGGTAGAATCTCCTTTTTTAAAAGAACTTGATAAAGAAAAATACCGCATTTATATTCGTGGAATAAAAAAAGCATTGGAATTGTATCGTGAAGAAAATATTCCGCTTCACACAAAAATAGGAATTGAATCACAAAAGTATGCCGCCATTACTGCGGCTATGACTATTGAGTGGGAAGGCAAAGAAATTACCCTGCAAATGGCTTCAAGCTTAATGAAAGATGTGGATAGGAAAGTTCGTGAAGAGGTGTATCAAAAAATTCAACAAAGAAGAACGGTTGATGTTGGCGCGTTGAATGATTTGTTTACAGAGTTGATTCAGCTGCGTAATCAAGTAGCAGTAAATGCAGGATTTAAAAATTACCGCGATTATAAATTTGATGAACTGGGAAGATTCGATTATTCTGTACAAGATTGTTTTAATTTTCACGAATCGATTGCAAAAGAAATTCTTCCTTTAGCAGAAGCATCGGATAGAGAAAGAAAAAAAATGATGAATTTGGAGGTGATGAAACCTTGGGATATGGATGTGGATGAAGAAGGGAAGCCAGCATTAAAACCATTTTCAAGTGCGGCAGAATTAACAGATAAGTCCATTGAGTGTTTTGATAAAGTGCGCCCAGATTTTGGCGATTATTTAGAAATTATGAAAACAATGGGATATCTTGATTTAGATTCCCGAATAGGAAAAGCACCTGGTGGATACAATTATCCATTGTATGAAATTGGTGTTCCGTTCATATTTATGAATTCGGTTGGAACGCACCGCGATATAGTAACGATGGTGCATGAAGGCGGCCATGCAATTCATTCGTTTGTTACCAGAGATTTGCCCATCACCGATTTTAAAAGTGCTCCATCTGAAGTTGCCGAATTAGCTTCCATGTCGATGGAGTTAATTTCGATGGAACACTGGGATGTGTTTTTTAAAAATGCAGACGATTTAAAACGTGCGAAAAAAGAACAACTCGATAAATCCTTAAAAACATTGTTGTGGATCGCTGCTGTAGATAAATTTCAACATTGGATCTATGAAAATCCAACTCATACAGTTGAAGAAAGAATGAATAAGTGGAAAATTGTAATTGATCTGTTTACAAGTAAAGAAATTGATTACACCGGATTGGATGACGTGAGGGCAAGAGGCTGGCAAAGTCAGTTGCACATTTATGAAGTTCCTTTTTATTACATTGAATATGGAATGGCACAATTGGGTGCAATTGCAGTTTGGCGCAACTACAAAAAAAATCCTGCAAAAGCATTGGATGAATATGAAGTAGCTTTGAGATTAGGTTATACAAAATCAATCCCTGAAATTTATAAAGCAGCTGGAATCGAATTTAATTTTTCTCAAGCATATGTTAAAGAACTCGCTGATTTTGTTAAAAACGAATTAGATAAACTTTAAGACATGAAACGCCCTCTACCAAATGAGTATCCGTCATTCTATAAGAATTATGTTGACAATGTTAAAACGGATAACATCATTAAAGAACTTCGTGATCAAGTAATCGATATTCAAGCTATTGTTTCTGAAATACCTGAGGATAAAGAAGATTTTGCTTATGCTCCTGGTAAATGGACAATTAAAGAAATTATTGGTCACATCATTGACACGGAAAGAGTATTGGGTTATCGTGCAATGCGTTTTGCTAGAAAAGATAAAACTCCATTGCCTGGCTATGACGAAAATCTATATGTTGCAAACGCCAATTTTTCAAAACAAACCTTGTATAGTTTAGGACACGAATTTGCAATTGTGCGAGAAGCAAATTTGGCTTTGTTTAAAACATGGGACGAAGAAGCATTGAGTCAAATTGGAGTTGCCAATGGTTTAGATGTTTCTGTTCGTGCATTGTTGTTCATGATTGCTGGGCATGCAACACATCACATGGGAGTGATTAAAGAAAAATATCTGAAGGAATAAAATCTATCGCTTCACCAGTTTTTTATTAGCTACTTTGTTTTTTGAACGAACTTCTACAATATAAATTCCTTTCGAAAATTTTTCTGTGTTAATTCTAATGCTTTCTGAAAAAGTAGTTCCTATTATTTTTTCTCCCAAAGCGTTATAGATTGTTAAATAGACATTTTCTTTTTCATCAAATTCAATCATCACATAATTGTTTGCAGGGTTTGGATAAACCTGAAGCTTGCTTAAACTCAACTCATCTATTCCACTTACATATCCAATTAATGGCATGGAAATATAAGAAGTGTTTAAATTGTTAGTGTAAACAGTGTTGCTTGCAATAAGGGGACTTACCAAAGAATCCATACTGCCCCCCGGATACATGTTTCCACCAGTATTCATATTTCTGTTGAAGCGAGGATAGTTAGAAGAGCTTACATCCACTCTTATTTTATGTCCGATTAAAAATGTATTGGCAGTATGCGGCAAATTAAGAACGCAATCATAAATTGTTCCTGGAAACATCACCGAAGTATCAGCAGCGGTTAATCCATCTCTGAATCGCATACGAAATGCACCATCATTGATAAGCATGGAACGTCCATCGGGATAAACATCTGTTAAACGAATATCAAAATCCGTATCCAAGCGGTTGGATGCAACTTTCATATGAACCGTTACACTTCCTTTCAAAACGGCATTTTGTGTAAGCGGTACAGTTGTAAATGTTAAAATATCTGCTCTTGATTCAACTGTATCGCTTTGGTCAAAAGGACCTTGATCTAAGTCTTGTCGAAGTGTTGGTCCACCATAAGTTGGTGAAGGATCATTCGGGTCGTAATTGTAAGTCAACAAATCACTTGCATTTGATGGAAGAGTATTGTCCAATGATTCATCTTGATGAAAATAGAAATTTGTGTTTGTTGTTCCTGAAATTGGCCAAGTGCTACTTGTATTCCATGTATTTTCACCCATTTGATAATATTGCACAAAAGGAGTTGAATTCCACCCGTTAGAAATACTACGCATGTGATAATCAAAAAACATTAATGCTAATGAATCGTTATAACTGCTTGCATTGTTGTAAAATAATTCTCCCTGTGCGGCACTTCCTACATAAGCTGTTCCGTTTCCGCCATGCGCCCATGGTCCCATTAGCAAGCGATGTTGCGCATTTACAGATGCGGGTGAAGAAGTTCGTATTGCATTAAAAAACGGAAGCATCACTTCTATGTTGTGGTCGTACCAACCGCCAATCATAAAACATGGAACTTGAATACTGGATGGATAATAGTTTGCATTTTCAACGAAAGTCCATGTAGGATTAAATACAGGATTTGCTAGTAATAGAGGAGAAATTCCAAATCCAAGACCGTCCAGTTGTTCAACAAACTCAGTTCGTAAAACACCATTTGGATAATACTCGTCATAGTCAAATTGTGGTCCTGCAACAAGCGGACAAATACAAGTTAACGAAGCTGGATTTTCTTTTGCAGTTTGAAATTGTACTTTTCCCAATGCAGATGGACCCCAGGTTCCAATTTTATTGTTGCACCAAGGCTGAGCAGCAATCCAGTCAACTGTGCTTTTCCCGTCTATTCCTCTTGATGGAGGTGAAGCTGTCATAGCTCCGGCAGAACCGTAAAATCCTCTCCAGTCTGTAATCACAATAATGTAGTTGGATGAATCAACGTCCATTCCAATTCCAAGTGGTAATCCAATTAATCTGTAAAATAAACGATTGTATGGTGTTTGAATCAGAATAACCGGTCCGCTCGACATTCCTGCCGGAATATAAATATCAGCAGCTAATTTTTTTCCATCACTCATAGTAATAGAATCGACAATTGGAGTTAGAATTGCCGAGCTATTTTTTGAGGTAAGAATTGCAGCGCTAAAGAAAAAGATAAATTTTATGAAAGTAGTTTTTTGCATGGAAAGAGGGTGTTTCGTTTTTATTTCAGATTTTAGACGAAATGAATTTTCAGAAGTTTAATCAATATAAACAGGCTTTGTCAGCCATTCATGGTACAGGTTGCTTCGTACCTCGCAATGACGTTCTAAAAAGCACTATCACAAAAAACGTATGTCATTGCGAGCAAAGTGACGCAATCTCTGGGAATGCTTAATAAATAAAGTTTATTATATAATATTCACTTCCCGTTCCAATTCAACACCAAATTTTTCCTTCACCGATTCTAAAACCTTAGTAGATAAATCATAAATTTCGTTTCCTTTTGCGTTTCCATAGTTTACCAAGACCAATGCTTGAAGTTTATGAACGCCAGCATCTCCAAGGATTTTACCTTTCCAGCCAGTTTGCTCGATGAGCCATCCGGCTGCTAATTTCATATTTCCGTTTTCTAATTCGTAGCCAACAATGGTAGGATATTTGATTTTTAGGAATTCGTATTTTCCTCTTACTACTTCAGGATTTTTAAAAAAGCTTCCTGCATTTCCAATTTCTGCAGGATTAGGAAGTTTGCTGTTTCTGATATTGCAAACCGCTTTACTGATAGCTCTTATACTTTTGTCAATGATGCCCATTGCTGCTAACTCAGTTTCAATGGCACCATAACTAGTGTTGAATTGGGGTGTTTTAAAAAGTTTGAAAGTGACAGAAGTAATGATGTATTTATTTTTAAGTTCATGTTTGAAAACACTTTCGCGGTAACCAAATTTGCAATCAGCTTTTGAAAATGTTCGAATGGTTTTATCAGCAAGGTTGTATGCTTCTAATTCGTAAAATACATCTTTAATTTCTACTCCGTATGCGCCAATATTTTGCATCGGGCTTGCACCAACGTTGCCTGGGATGAGTGACAAGTTTTCTAGTCCGGCATAATTGTGTTTGATGCAATGCATTACAACCTCATGCCAAACTTCTCCTGCTGCAGATTTTACATAATAAAAATCTGCATCTTGTTTTACAAGCTCAATTCCTTTTAAATTATTTTTTAAAATAAGTCCGTCATAATTTTGAGTAAACAACAAATTGCTCCCTCCTCCTAAAATTAATTTTTTTGTGTTTAAAAATTTAGAGTTAGATAAAATTTCTTGAATATCATTGATGCTAGAAAATTCAGCAAAATATTTAGCTGTAACATCAATGCCAAAAGTGTTGAGTTTTTTTAAGGACTGGTATTCTAAAATTTTCATACTCAAAATTAATAATTTAATACCAAATTCAATAAAATCAACAAGTTTATTCTTGGGACATGATTTATGATAATAAAGTCTTCGACTATACTCACTCTGACAGCTGTCAAGTCGCATTGCCTAATAGAGCGTCACACTGAGCGGAGTCGAAGTGTTTTCCATCATATGTAAAAGGTTTTTGTTCAGTCAAAATTTCTATCTTAGCATAGTGAAAAAAGCCATTGTTTCCGTTATTAATGATTTGAGTACCGACCAGCGTGTTCACAAAGTGTGTACTACCTTGGGAAAGCTTGGCTATGAGGTTACTTTGGTGGGCAGAAAGCAACGTACGAGTTTGTTATTGGCAGATAGAACTTACAATACAAAACGGATGTTTCTACTGTTTGAAAAAGGACCATTTTTTTATGCTGAATTTCAATTTCGACTATTCCTCTATTTACTATTTCACAAAGCAGATGTTTTAGTTGCAAACGACTTAGATACACTTTGGCCTAACTTTAAGATTTCGAAATTAAAATCTGCTCATTTGGTTTATGATAGTCACGAATTGTTTTGTGAAGTTCCTGAGTTGCAAAACAATCTTAGGAAAAAAAATATCTGGAAAGGAATAGAACGTAAGATCTTTCCCAAGCTAAAGCACGTGTTTACTGTGAACGATTCGATTGCAAAAATTTATTCAGAAGAATATAAGGTGGACGTTAAAGTGGTAAGAAATATTCCACTGCTTTCTAATCAAGCTGAAATTGAAAGTAGTTCAAAAGAACAGTTAGGCATTCCAGAAAATAAGAAGATAATTGTTTTGCAAGGAGCAGGAATCAATATTGACAGAGGTGCTGAAGAGGCAGTTGAAGCGATGCAACATGTTGAGAATGCTATCCTGTTAATTATAGGAAGCGGAGATGTGATGGAGGTGCTAAAGAAAATGGTTGCGGATTTGCAACTGGATAATAAAGTGAAATTTGTTGGTAAAGTTCCATTTCAAAAGTTGGTGCAATATACCCGTCACGCAGATTTAGGTTTGACGCTGGATAAAGACACAAATATAAATTATAAGTACAGTCTGCCTAATAAGCTGTTTGATTACATACATGCTGGAGTTCCTGTTTTGTCTTCGGGATTAATAGAGATTAAAAAAATAATTAATGAATACTCAATTGGCGATTGTATCACCTCACATGACCACAAGCATATTGCCGATAAAATAAATGAGATTTTGTTGGATGAAAATAAACTCCAGTTGTGGAAAAAAAACACTAAAATTGCATCCGAAAAATTGAATTGGGAGATTGAAGAGGAGGAATTAATAAAAGTGTACTCTAAATTTTTATAGAAAGTATTTCCCTTTGGAGAAAGAGCTAGGTACGAAGGACCAAGGGGGATTGACTCAGGATTGCCAAATGACCGAGAAACATTTACATATCATCTCTTTTGATGTTCCGTATCCTGCCAATTATGGTGGTGTTATCGATGTATTTTACAAATTAAAAGCATTGCATTCAGAAGGAATAAAAATCCATTTGCATTGTTTTGAATATGGCAGAGCAGAAGCCTTGAGTTTGGAAGGTATTTGTGAGAAGGTATATTACTACAAACGTAAAATGGACAAGAAATTATTGTTTAGTTCTTTACCATTTGTAGTTATTACGCGTTCTTCTGAAAAGTTAATGGAAAATTTACTGCGAGATACTTATCCTATTTTGTTTGAAGGCTTGCATTCTTGTTTTCATTTGAATGATGATAGATTAAAAGGCAGAATTAAGATTGTCCGCACGCACAATATCGAGCACGACTACTACAAAAATCTTCAAAAAGTAGAAAAATCGGTTTTCAAAAAGATCTATTTTAAAACAGAAGGCAAAAAGCTAGAGAGGTTTGAGAAAATCTTGAAGAAGGCAGATTATATTGCGGCTATTTCTCCTGCAGATGCAAAAGAGCTTTCCACTCGTTATAAGAACGTACACCACATTACAGCATTTCATCCGAATGGAGAAGTGAAAATAAAAGAAGGAGTGGGGAAGTTTTGCTTGTATCATGGAAATTTAGAAGTAGGTGAAAACAATGAAGCGGCCTTGTATCTGGTGAACCAGGTGTTTTTAAAAATAAAACCGCCCTTGATTATAGCAGGGCGAAAACCTTCCAAAGCATTAATCGATGCCGTCTCTAATTATTCGCATATTAGCATAAAAGCAAATATCAACACTCAAGATATTGATGAATTGATTAAAACGGCCCAAATAAATGTGTTGCCAACTTTTCAGGCAACAGGAATAAAATTGAAATTATTGGCGGCATTGTTTACAGGCAGACATTGTGTTGTAAATTCTCCAATGGTTGCCAATACTGGTTTGGAAAAACTTTGTTCTATTCAAGATTCTCCAGAGGCTATGACAACAGAAATTACACGTTTGTTTGAAAGCCCTTTTGATATGCAAGAGAAGCAAAGAAGAGAAGCGGTGTTGATTGACAATTTCTCGAACGATATAAATGTGAAGAAGCTGATAGCATTGATATAGGTGCTGATAGCTTGAAACTCTAATTCACTTTCGAATCAATTATTTTACCGCTTTCGCATTTAATAGTTCTGGAAGGAAATTTATCAAACATCATAATGTCGTGGGTTGCAATTAGAACAGCTCTTCCATTTTTGCTGATTTCCACCAATAAATTCATGATACCTTCTGAAGTTTCCGGATCAAGATTTCCTGTTGGTTCATCCGCTAGTATTAGTTCAGGGTCGTTTAATAATGCTCTTGCTATGGAAATACGTTGTTGTTCACCACCAGAAAGTTCATGAGGCATTTTAAATCCTTTGGTTGTTAAATGTACTTTTTCCAAAACATCTTGAATGCGTTTTTGCATGGACTGTTTGTCTTTCCAGCCCGTAGCTTTTAATACAAACATCAAGTTGTCGTTTACGCTTCTATCAGTTAACAATTGAAAATCTTGGAAAACAATGCCCAATTTTCTTCTTAAATATGGAATTTCTTTACGTTTAATAGTCGACAAATCAAATCCTGCAACTGTTCCGCTTCCTTCAGTAAGATCTAGGTCGGCATACAAAGTTTTGAGTAAACTGCTTTTTCCGCTTCCTGTTTTTCCAATCAGGTAAACAAATTCACCCTTGTCAATGCTGATGTTTACATTGGCAAGCACCAGGTTGTACTTCTGGAAAACAGAAACATTATTTAAGCTTATAATTGTGTCGAGTGCCATTTTTTGACTGTTAACTCTTTTATTTGATTCTCTAAAATTACTCATAAGCAGATTGGGCAATGTTTATTAGTTCGCAATACTTTCAACATTTGTGCGTTAATAACTTCCAATCACCTTAAAACTTCATGGGACTATCCTTACTAATTTTACAATCATTATCTATTTACCTATTCGATGAAGAATTTAAAAGGGTTTGCGCTTTTAGTTGGATTATTATTTTCTGTTTCTGTTTTTTCACAGAAAACGGTTCATGCTATTCATGAAGATACGGAATTTAAAAACGGGATTGAACTTTTTCAAAAAGAGAAGTATGGGGCTGCCCAAAAAAGTTTTGTAAAAGTATTGGAATCTCATAAAGATACTCATTCACTTATTCGTATTGATGCGGAATATTACAATGCCATTTGTGCCATCGAATTGTTTAATAAAGATGGCGAGTTGTATCTCAAACAATTTATCGAAGATCATCCAGAAAGTCCGAAAGCCAAAACCGCTTATTTTTATTTGGGGAAATATAATTTTCGCAAGAAAAAATACAGAGATGCTATTCAATGGTTTGAAAAAGTAGATATCTACGACTTAACGACAGAAGAGCTTGCAGAGTTTTATTTCAAGCGCGGTTACAGTTTTTTTGAAACAAAGAAACTTACAGAGGCAAAAAAAGATTTCTATGAAATAAAAGATGTGGATAATAAATATGCTGCAGCGGCAAAATATTATTATGCACATATTTTGTATGGTGAAAAAAATTACGAAACAGCTTTGGGTGATTTCGAAAAATTACAAACCAACGAAACATTCGGTTCCATAGTTCCTTATTACATCGCTCAGATTTATTTTCTGCAAGGGAAATACGAAACAGTGATTACTTATGCTCCAGCTTTGTTAGATTCTGCGGTTACAAAACGTGCTCCGGAGATTGCAAAGATTTTAGGAGAATCGTATTACCGAACCAATAAATACAAGCAAGCAATTCCTTATTTGAAGCGTTACGAAAAAGCAACAGGTTCGCTTACGCGTAAAGATAATTATCAATTGGGTTATTCGCATCATCAGATGAAAGAGTATGAAGATGCGATTAACTATTTTATTAAACTTGGAAACATAGAGGATTCGTTAGCACAAAGTGCCTATTATCATATTGCAGATTGTTATATTAAAACAAATAACAAGCAGAATGCATTGAATGCATTTGGATTGGCTTCAAAATTAGAATTTGATAAAGGTGTTCAGGAAGATGCCTTGTTTAATTATGCAAAGTTGTCGTATGAGATGGCATTTAATCCATACAACGAAGCGATTAAAGCATTTCAGAAATACATAAAACTGTTCCCAGATGCAGCACATATTGACGAGGCGTATGTTTATTTAGCAAACGTTTTTATTACTACTAAGAGTTATAAAGAAGCTTTAGAAGCACTTGAAAGTATAAAGGAACTGACACCTGAACTGAAGCAGGCGCATCAAAAGGTAGCGTATTACAGAGGTGTTGATTTATTCAATAATATGCAATATGCTGAAGCAATTAAATTGTTTGACAAATCGAATACTTATTTGTTTGACAAAAATATCCGTGCAAACGCTATTTACTGGAAAGCAGAGTCGTTCTACAGATTGAATAAATACCCTGACGCAATTGAAAACTACGTTGATTATTTATCGGAGCCGGGTGCGATTGGGAAATCGGAATTGAGTGATGCCAATTATAACATTGGATATTCTTATTACAAATTGAAAGACTATGTGAACAGTAATTTATGGTTCAGGAAATTTGTAACGTTTAAGCCTATGGCGAATGCTCTGAAAATAAATGATGCATATAATCGTATTGGTGATGGATATTTTATGCAGCGTGATTTTGTAAATGCAGTAGATTATTATGATCAGTCGTTCAAAATGAAAACGAAGGATGCGGATTATGCATTGTTTCAAAAGGCATTAGCGAATGGAGTTCAGAAAAAGCATGCAGCAAAAATTGCAGACATGAATTTGTTTATTTCTACTTATACTAAATCACCATACATTCAAAAAGCGAAGTTCGAATTGGCGTTAACATATGATAAGGAAAATCAACAAGACATGGCCCTGAATAAGTTTATCGCTTTTGTGGAAGAATATCCAAATAGCGCTTATATGAACGTGGGTTTAAGTAAAATAGGATTGATTTATTATGCAAGAAAGCAAGATGATAAAGCCTTGTCGTATTTTGATAAATTAATTAAGCGTGATAGGAAATCGTCAGAAGCAAATGAGGCGATAAACAAAGTGAAAGAAATTTACACTTCCAAAAGCGATCCAGATGGATTGGAGAAATATTTAGCGTCAGTTGGTGCAACTATGCCACAAGGAGAATTGGATTCCTTAACATATAATAATGGTAGGAATCGTTATATGGAGCAGGATTGTAAAGGTGTTGTGAGTGATTTTGAAAAATACATTTCAAAATTTCCTGATGGAATATTTATTTCACAAGCGAATTTTTATAAAGCAGAATGTGATTATAAATTGGGAAATACAGAGGCAGCTCTGAAAGGGTATTCATTTGTAATTGGTAAGCTGAAAACAGAATTTACGGAGCAGTCTTTATACAAAGCATCAGACATTGCTTATAAAAAGAAAGATTATACCAAAGCGATTGTTTATTTTAAGCAATTGGATTCCATAGCAGAGAATACCAAAACAAAGAATTATGCAATTATTGGATTGATGCGGAGTAGTTATGAAGCACTGCAATCACAAGATGTAATTGTTTATGCAAATCGTGTTTTAAAAATTGAGAATGTGAGCCAAGATTTAGCCAATGAGGCACATTTTTATGTTGCACATGTTACCTTAGGTATTTCCGATTATGATTTTGCCCAATCCGAATTTCAAGCTGTTGCTAATTCATCTAAAGCGGAGATGGGCGCTGAGTCACAATATTATGTTGCGTACATTTTTCATGTTAAAAAGGATTATAAGCAATCAAAAAAAGTCGTATTTGATTTGATAAATGGTGACGGAGATTATCCTTATTGGGTTACCAAAGGAATGATTTTGTTGGCAGACAACTATGTTGCCATGAACGATAATTTTCAGGCAAAAGGATATTTGAAAATTGTAATTGATGAATCGGATACACCTGAGTTGATTAAAATTGCTCAGGAGAAATTGGATAAAATTACGGCAGCTGAAGAAGCTGCAAAACAAATGAAAACAGTGGTGGAGCCAATAAAAGTAGAATTTGAAGGAAACACACCGAATAATAATAAATTATTTACCGAGCCAACTAAAGAAATTGCACCAGAAGTGAAGGAAGGAGAAACTCATGAATAAGATGACAATTAAATATTTTGTGTTGATTTTGTTTTGTGCGATTGCAACTACAAAGTTAAGTTCGCAAATAATTGATTTAGATCCAATGCAAGTGATAAGTATTGGAGAATATAAGCCAGTTATTGTAGATGCAAATAAAATTATTGACAAACCGGTAATTGTAGATTCTACAAAAAAATTAAAAGTAAACGGTTTTAATATTAATAATTCGAGAAAGGTAGCAACAGGTTACGATGTGGAACCAATTGAAGCTGCAGAAATGGTGGGAGAACCTTTGACTAAATTATACAACGGTTTGGTGAAGGTTGGGTTTGGAAATTACAAAACACCTCATACGGAGGTTTGGTACAATCATTTACGTTCAAAAGATTATGCGTATGGATTGCGTTTAAAACATTTATCGTCACAAAGTAAATTGGAAGATTATGGTTTTGGCGGATTTAGCGATAATGAAGTTAGTTTATATGGTAAAAAGTTTTTGAAAGAACATACATTATCAGGAAATTTTGATTACGCTAGAAATGTTGTGCATTTTTATGGGTATAATGACACGCTTTTCGATTTAGTGGATAAGGATGAGGCAACCATTCAACGTTTCAATTATTTTGGCGCCACAGCTGAATTAAAGAGTCATTACGCAAAAGCAGAACGATACAATCACGATGTTAGGTTGAATTTTTATAATTTGCAGGATACTTATAAAACTTCAGAAAGTAATTTTAAGGCGAAAGGTTATTTGCAAACAGCTGTATTAAAAGAAACATTGAAAATAAATGCGGCAGTAGATTATTACAATTATAAAACTACAATGGATACAATTAATAATACGATTGTTACCATCAATCCGAATTTCATTGCAACGGGAGAAAAATACAGAGCGAGCATTGGGGTAACAGCAGTAATGGATGTTTTTGTAAAATCTAAATTTTATTTTTATCCAAACATAGATTTGAGTTATAACATCGTGGACAATATTATTATTCCATATGCAGGAGCTACGGGAAAATTGCAGAAGAATAGTTATAAAACATTGTCGGATGAAAATCCGTTTGTGCTTTCACATTTAACAATGAATAACTCTAATTACAAATACGAGGTGTTTGGTGGATTAAGAGGAACACTGTCCTCTACTATTGCATACGATTTACGTGCAGCATATTCCAGCATCGATCAAATGGCAATGTATGTGAACGATACAAAGGAGTTAATGGCAAATCGTTTTGATGTTATTTATGATGATGCAGAATTGCTTATGTTCAAAGGAGAAGTTTCTTATCAGCAAAGAGAAAAATTGAGAATTATTTTGCGTGGAGAATATTATAATTATAAAATGGCGATAGAAGAAAAAGCTTGGTATAAGCCTCAATTGAAATTTTCACTTACTGGAAATTATAATTTGAGAGATAAGATTGTAGCTAAGGTGGATTTGTATTACATCGATAATCAATTTGCAAAAACATTTGTGAGTGATTCAACTTCATCCACAGGAAAAAAAGTTGTTGCGCAAGAATTAAAAGGGGTTTTTGATGCAAATATTGGTGTGGAATATCGTTACACAAAAAAATTAGGATTCTTTTTAACGTTCAATAACATTACAAATTTTAGATACTATCGTTATAATAATTATCCAACACAACGCATTGGATTTATGGGGGGATTGTCCTACTCATTTTAACGGTATTCTTCAATAAACTATCCTTCAATTATCCAAATTTTCGGAACTTTTTTTGTTAACTAAATGTTAATAAAACAGGGCATTTTTATTCCTCCGAAACACCACTATTTACGCGGTAAAAAGCTATATTTGTTAGCATTAAAAAAAGCATAAAAAAAGGTATTAAATTATGGAAGAAGCAGTGAATGAAAATTTAGCAAAATCGTCAGATTATTCAGCCGATAGTATTCAGGTATTAGAAGGGTTAGAGGCGGTTAGAAAACGCCCAGCCATGTATATTGGTGATATCGGGTTAAAGGGGTTGCACCATTTGGTGTACGAGGTAGTAGATAACTCTATTGATGAGGCTTTGGCGGGACATTGCAAGAATATCTATGTATACATCAATGAAAACAATTCAATAACCGTAAAGGATGATGGGAGAGGTATACCTACAGATTATCACGCAAAAGAGAAGAAATCGGCTTTAGAGGTGGTAATGACCGTATTGCATGCCGGTGGTAAATTTGATAAAGATTCCTATAAAGTTTCGGGTGGTTTGCATGGAGTAGGGGTTTCCTGCGTAAATGCACTTTCTACACTTTTAACAGTAAATGTTCATAGAAACGGTAAAGAATTTATTCAAGAGTACAATATTGGTAAACCATTATATCCTGTAAAAGAGGTTGGTCCTACTGATTATAGAGGAACAATAGTAACTTTCCTTCCCGATACGAGCATTTTTACTCATTCAGTTTATCATTTTGATATTATTTCTGCTCGTTTGCGTGAGTTGGCTTATTTGAATAAAGGAATTCACATCACTTTAACAGATTTACGTGAACAAGATGCAGAAGGAAAAAATCCAACAGAAGATTATTATTCAGAAGGTGGATTAAGAGAGTTTGTAAGTTACTTGGATGCGACTCGTGAGAAATTGATTGAAGATGTGATTTACATGGAAGGTGAAAAAAACGAAATTCCCGTTGAAGTAGCAATGATGTATAATACTTCTTATTCTGAGAATTTACATACTTATGTAAACAATATTAATACACACGAAGGAGGAACACACTTAGCCGGTTTCAGAAGAGGTTTAACTCGTACATTAAAATCGTATGCTGAAAAATCAGGCCTATTGAGCAAAGTGAAAATTGAAATTAATGGTGATGACTTTCGTGAAGGATTAACAGCGGTTATTTCTGTAAAGGTTCAGGAGCCTCAGTTTGAAGGGCAAACAAAAACCAAATTGGGAAATAACGAGGTAATGGGTGCAGTTGATCAGGCTGTGAGTGAAATGCTTCAAAATTATTTGGAAGAGCATCCAAAACAAGCACGTACAATTGTAGACAAAGTTATTTTAGCTGCAACTGCTCGTCACGCTGCACGTAAAGCACGTGAAATGGTGCAACGTAAAAGTGTTTTGACAGGAACAGGTTTACCTGGAAAATTATCGGATTGTTCAGAATCAGATCCATCCATGTGTGAGTTGTATTTAGTGGAGGGTGATTCGGCAGGTGGAACAGCTAAGCAAGGCCGTAACCGCGCATTTCAAGCTATTTTGCCATTGAGAGGTAAGATTTTGAATGTGGAGAAAGCAATGGAATATAAAATTTATGATAACGAGGAGATCAAGAATATTTTTACTGCATTGGGAGTTTATAGAGGTACGCCTGAAGATGAGCGAGCATTAAATATTGCCAAATTACGTTATCATAAAGTAGTCATCATGTGTGATGCCGATGTGGATGGTAGTCATATTACCACGTTAATTTTGACTTTCTTTTTTCGTCACATGAAAGAGTTAATTGAGCACGGATACATTTATATTGCAACTCCACCATTGTATTTGGTGAAGAAAGGAAAAGAGCAAAGATATTGTTGGACAGAGGAAGAAAGAAGTGCTCACGTAAAAGAATTAGCAGGTGGTGAAGGAAAAGAAGGTACAGTTGGAATTCAACGTTACAAGGGTTTAGGAGAGATGAATGCTGAGCAATTGTGGCAAACAACTATGAATCCAGAATTTAGAACATTGCGTCAAGTGACTATTGACAGTGCAGCAGAAGCAGATAGAATTTTCTCTATGTTGATGGGAGATGAAGTTCCACCACGCAGAGATTTTATTGAAAAGAATGCGAAGTATGCTAAGATTGATGTTTAGTAATTAGTATTAAATTTTTACAAAAAAGGTTGGTCAAATTATTTTGGCCAACCTTTTTTATATAAGTGATTTTTTAAAAATATGATAAAATAAAAGCCGAGATGTTTAGTTCTCGGCTTTTATTTTATAGTGTAATTCTTATTTTATTTTTGTGTTTTACCATTCAATTTTGGAGCATCCTGTGCTTGCTTTGTTCCGGCTTCAGCAGGAGTAAAAGTAGCTTGTGGTTCTTTCTTCAAATAGTAGAAAATTCCTTGCTCTTCAGAAGCGCCAAACAATTTAGGCTGGAAGTATTTCCCATCCCAACCATCCGGTTTTTGAAGTTCATTTTTCTTAGCATCTGGGTTTTGTCTAGCATACTCATCGTTACGATCTGCGTATACAACCCAAGATACTTTTTGCCCTGGTTTTCCTCCAGCAATTTCAAAACGTCTGTTTGTAATTTCTGATTTAATAAATAAATCTGCTTTAGCCCCAATTGCTGTTAAGTTATAGCTAAAGTTGATATTGATGGCATCAAAATAATCAGGTAATTCAACTGTTGCTTCTCCGTTTCCATCTAAAACAACATTTCCTCTGTACATGTTCAATACTTCGTTTGATTCAATGGAAAAGTGCTTTAACATTTTATGTTGAGGATCTAATGGGTGGTCAATTGTAAAAGGTTTGAACCCTGTAGCAGTCATGTCACCATTAGCAAAAACAGCATCACCAGGAGTAACAGCTTGTCCGAATACCCCTATTGGAAATGCCGCAGCAGTACCGGCAGACATACCAACAACTCCAATTGAATTAACGGCACCAACGCCAGTTGCTTGGGCATTCACCCCAACAGCAGCATTGTTAGCCAATGTAGCTAAGAAAACACCAGCAGTAACACCGGCCGTTTGTCCCCAAACAGCAGCCGCGTTTGTAGCAGCAGCAGTATTTGCAGCCTGATCAACAAAAAGCATCTGAGTTGTTGCAGTAGTTAAAGTTCCTTGAAAATTACCAGCTCTTGAGTTACTTACTGTTGAAGCAAACAAAGTAGGTACAATATTTGCTACGTTTGAAGTTTGAAAATTTCCTGCTCTTCCTAAACCAGTATGAAAAGAACCTAATGCAATTGCAACTGAAGTAGCGTTATTAATTTGAATTTCAGATGCACGTCCTGTTCCGTTAGTGATTGCCCAATGTGCATTTGAAGCATTCGCAGCATTCACAATTTGAAAAGTTCCTGCACTACCCAAAGCATTCATTTGTCCAATTACCGCATCAGAGACCGCGGTTGCAGGCGCAGTAACAAATCCGAAAACACCAACACCTGTAGCATTGTTTGTCCCTACAATACCTGTTCCCCCTGCATTGTTGTCGCCCCAAACCCCTATTCCTGTTGAAACAGACGCACCTAACACACCCTGTCCTGTGGCAGTGTTTTCTCCATAGATTCCAGCAGCTGTTCCTGCACTGTATCCGTTAATTGGATAGGTTAGAGTTGCAGTAGTATTAATTGCTCCGGCATATCCAAATCCATAAGCAGAAAATACATCAGTTGTTGGGCTTACTGAAGCAGTATTGTTTACAATTATGTTTCCTGTTGCTGCTGAGCCTAAAACTCGCATACGTTCAAACCCAGCAGTTGTACCTCTTGTTTTTACAATAAAATCAACGTTGTCGTTTGTTCCAATATAATTAGTCCCGGCAACCAATGTTGAATTACCAGTTGTCAGCCAAGCTCCATTTGTAGATGTTATTGTGGAAGGAATAGTTGTCACAATATTTTGTGTACCATTCGCATTAAAATTGTTTGATGTGATTGTCCAGTTTGGCCCAGTTGCTCCTGTAGCACCTGCAACGCCTGTTGCACCAATTACTCCCGTAGCACCAGTAACTCCGGTAGCACCTGCAACGCCCGTTGCTCCAGTTGCTCCTGCAACGCCAGTCGCACCAGTAATACCTGTTGAGCCAGTAGCTCCTGCTACACCTGTAGCTCCTGTAATACCTGTTGAACCAGTAACTCCAGCTACACCTGTTGTGCCTGTTATACCAGTAGGTCCCGTTGATCCTGTAGCACCCGGAGTTCCTGCTCCAAATCCTGTAGGTCCAACTATACCTGTTGGTCCAGTAGCACCTGTAGCACCTGTTCCTGTCGGTCCTGTAACTCCTACTGCTCCAGTAGTACCAGCAATTCCAGTAGCACCAGTTGCTCCAGTTGTCCCAGCACCAGTTGGTCCTGTTGGACCAGTAGCTCCAGATCCACCACCGGCAGCAGTACATAAAGAAATCCATGAAGTGGTAGGAACTCTATAGAAGAAATAACACATTGAATCTGTGTTGTAAATTAATAATGAGTTAGCAGGTGTAGCAATTGCTAACATTCCTACAGTATTCATTCTTGGAACCAAGAGACCTTTATTTGCAGAAAGCATTTCTAAAATGGCAGATGCATCAGGAGTTGTTGTTCCAATACCTACGTTATCTTGAGCATATAAAGAAGTAGGGATTGAAAAAATGGTTATTAAACCAAAAATGGCAATCGATTTGTTTAGTAGATTTTTCATTTTTTTTATTGGGGTTTAAACAGGAAGCAAATTTAAGCTAAATTTTGAAGCAAAAATAATCTAAAAACAAAAAATACCCTCAGATTCCCTGAGGGTATTTTTGATAAGTGAATATTTAAAATTATTATTTATTCTCAAGTGCTTTTATTTGAGTTTTTAATTCCTCAATTTGTTTTTGTTGTTCTTTGATAGCTTCAACTAATACAGGAATTAAAGATACAGTACTGATGCATTTAACTTCGGTTTCAACCTTGTTTGTTTTAAATGAGCGTGTATCTCCAGGAGTAAAGATTTTTTGTCTTACCATATCAGGGAAAACAGCTTCAACATCCTGAGCGATGAAACCATAATTCATACTCGTACCACCACAGAAGTCGGCATATGGCGCAGCATAATTGTAAGTGGTTCCTTGGATCAGCATCAATTTTGCCAATGCACCAGTTATAGGTTGGATATTTTCTTTTGTTTTTCTGTCAGATACTACACCAAAAAATCCAGTATAACCTAAATCATTGTAGAATACTCCACCCCAACCAAGACCGCCAGCCGGTTTTTGTCCAAGTACACCATTGTGATTGTTTGCTGCTGCCCCTCCTTGAACTCCAGAAGAGTTTGCAGGAATACCAGCAGTAGTTTCTCCTTGTACACCACCCCAAGTGCCTGTTGATCCGGCTTGTCTTAAGCCGTATGTTGCGCCACCATTAAAAGAAGTATAACCATTTACAGCCCAAGGGAAAGTTGCATTTCCAACACCGTTCAGCAAATCTCCGGGAAGCGCTGTAACTGTAGTTCCAATAAAAAATTCACCTAAGCTACTCAAGCGTCCTCTTACTGCGTTATTAGAAACTAAATCCATATGTTGATTTGTAGATGTTCCTAAGAAGCGCAATCCTGCTGTAGCATTAGTTGTTGCAGTTGTAGCAGCGCAGAGCCATGCAGCATTTGTAGATGCTATTGTAGATGGAATGTCTGTTACTATAGCCAATGTTCCATCAGCATTAAAATTATCCGAAGTAATAGTCCAAGTAGGACCTGTTGCACCCGTTGCTCCGGCTGTACCTGTTCCTGTTGCTCCCGTTGCACCAGTAGCACCAGCGGCACCTGTTCCTGTTGCCCCTGTAGCACCCGTTGGTCCAGTAGCACCAGCTGTGCCTGTACCCGTTGCTCCTGTCGGCCCTGTTGGCCCAAGACTACCCGCACCACCCGGTCCTGTAGCTCCTGTTGCACCCGTAGCACCAGCTGTTCCTGTAGTACCTGTAGTTCCAATTCCCGTAGCGCCCGTAGCTCCTGCAGTGCCAGTAGCTCCTGTATCACCAGTAGCGCCAGTCGTTCCAGCAACACCCGCTGCGCCCGCTGGACCTGTAGGGCCAGTTGCGCCAGACCCACCACCAGTGGCTGTACATAATGAAATCCAAGAAGTTGTTGGTACTCTATAAAAGAAATAACACATAGAATCTGTGTTGTAAATTAAAAGTGAATTGGCAGGAGTAGCTATTGCTAACATTCCCGCAGTGTTCATTCTTGGAACTAATAAACCTTTATTAGTAGAAAGTAGTTCCAAAATTGCTGTAGCATCAGGAGCAGTAGTTCCTATACCAACGTTGTCTTGAGCAATACTTTTTGTTGGAGACAATAAACAGAACATTACAGCTAACGTAACTGTTGATGAAATTTTGAGTAGTTTGTTTTTCATATTGTTGTGGTTTTATCTTAAATACAAAGTTATAACTATTTAGGAAAAAGGCTAATATTTCAAATGAAAAAGATGTTTTGCAACAAGATTAGATTGTTTATTATAAAGAAAACTATTTTTCCTTTTTTATTATCTTTTCGTAGTTGTTTTATTTTACAATTGTGACAGTACCCATGTATTTATGTTTTTTGTCTTTATGGTCAGTAATTTTCACAACATACACATAAACATCTTGTTGTGCCACTTCTTTTCCATGACTTGCAATTCCATCCCAATGTTTATTGATGTCATCTGCAAAGAAAATCATATTACCCCAACGATCGTAAATGAACATCTCAAAGTCAAGAATAAAATCTCCTTTAGCATAGAATTCATCGTTAATCCCGTCTCCGTTTGGAGAGAAAGCATTTGGAATAAAGAAAGTGAATTCAGGTTCGATTACAACACAAACTTGTATGTTATCTGTACATCCGAAGTTGCTTGTTACAGTGAGTGTAGCACAATATGTTCCTGCTTCAGTAAAGGTATGAATAGGATTTTGTAATGTACTTGTATTGTCTGTTACCGAAGAAAAAGTATCTCCGAAAGTCCAATTCCATGAAGCAATTGAGCCGCTTGAAATAGTAGAATTGTCGGTATAAGTAACTTCAGGATTAATAATGCTTGTAGATAAAGGAGCAGTAAAATCTGCAACAGGATTCGGATGTACAGTAATATATCCGACAACAGTAGAAGTTGAAGAACATCCACCCAAAGTAGAAGTAGCAGTTAATGTTACATCATAACTTCCAGGAGTATTATAGCAGTGATAATGTGCAGTATCAGGAGTTGAACCATCACCATAATTCCATATCCAAGTAGCAATACCGCCACCAACAACAGTTGAATTATTTATCAATGTCACACAAAGTGGTGCACAACCTGAAGTTAAGTTTGAAGAAATTGCTATTACAGGAAGTGGCAATACCGTAATTGTAACAGTAGATGTAGCCGTAGGGGAGCATCCATCACTAGCTGTAACAGTATAAGTAGTAGTAACTGCAGGGGAAACAGAAACAGGTGTTCCTGAACCAGTTCCGGCAGGAGCCCATGTATAAGTATAAGGACCGCCATTACCAAATGTTGCCAAAGCAGAAATGTTAGCAGAAGCGCCTGGACAAATGGATGTAGTACCGCTAGCAGCTACTAAAAGTGCAGGGTTAATAGTAACAGTAACAGTAACTAGAGCCGAAGGACAACCATTTACATCAGAAGCATTCACGGTATATGTTGTTGTTCCAGCTGGGGTAACAATAACTGTAGCTGTACTTCCTGTTCCTGCAGGAGCCCAAACATAGCTATATGTTCCAGTGTTACCGCCAGAAGCAGATGCGGTAAGCGAAGTTGTGCCTCCAGAACAAATAGTTGTAGAAGCAATAGGAGCAATCACTACAATTGTAGGTTCAGTAATGGTAGCGATTGTTGTTGCAGTACAACTATTTGCATCAGTAATGGTACAAGTATAAGTGCCGGCACACAGTCCAGTAGCAGTAGCAGTTGTTTGAGCAGGAACTGCGTTCCAAGAATAGGAATATCCTGCGCCAATAGTACCACCCGCACCGTTAGCAGTAGCTGTCCCATCACAAGTAGCATTACAAGTAGTTGGAGTAGTAGCAGAAACAACAGCTGTCAATAACGTAGGTTCAATTACAGTAGCAGCGCCAGTGGCGGTACAACCCCAAGTATCTGTAACGGTAACAGAATATGTATTAGGGCAAAGTGAAGCGCATGAGGCGCCAGTACATCCCGTATTCCATAAATAAGTATAGCTTCCTGAACCTCCTCCTGGAATAACAATTGTTTGTCCGTTGCAAGCACCGTTGCAAGTCACATCAATACCAGCAATTGCCATAGTGATTTGTGGATTTGCAAATACGGTAACCGTAGAAGTTCCTATACAACCACTAGGATCAGTAACTGTTACTGAGTACATTGTAGTAGTTGCAGGGGTGGAAGTTGGAGTAGCTGTTGTTGCTCCCGTTAAAGAAGCTACAGGTGTCCAGTTATATAAATAGCCAGCACCATTTGGTGTTACACCCAACACAGTACTGCCTCCGAAACAAACAGAATCATTTAATCCTGCATTGACAACAAGTGCGGCATTTACAGTAACTGTAGCCACAGCGGTTGAAGTGCAACCTAAAGAGTTTCCGGTAACAGTATAAGTAGTTGTTGTAGCAGGAGTAGCATCACCGGTGTTCACACCAGTAACTGTTACACCTGCAGTCCAGCTATAAGAAGTAGCACCACCAGCAACTAAGTTTGCCGTAAATGTTGGACAAACACTAGGAGAATTTACTGTTGTAACAGGAATAGGATTTACGGTAACGGTACTAATTGCAGTAGAAGTACAGCCCAAAGAAGTTCCTGTAACGGTATATGATGTTGTAGTTGAAGGTGAAGCATCAGCAGTTGTAACTCCTGTAGAAGTAGGACCTGCAGTCCAAGTATAAGTAGCAGCACCAGCAGCAGTTAAGCTGGCAGTTACACCATTACAGATTGTTGGAGAGTTTACAGTTGTAATCGGTAATGGATTTACAGTAACGGTTGCAACAGCACTTCCGGTACAACCACCAGCTGTTGCAGTAACAGTATAAGAAGTTGTAGTTGCTGGTGAAATGTTTAATGGATTAGCAGTAGAACCTGTATTCCATAAATAAGTTGTTCCACCTGTAGCTGTTAATGTAGCTGTTTGTCCTGCACAAATAGTTGAAGAGTTTACAGTAGCTGTAATAGAGCCGCCCACAGTAACAGTGGCAATTGCAGAAGAGGTACAACCCAATGATGTTCCTGTCACAGTGTATGTTGTAGTTCCTGTAGGTGTTACGTTTAAAGGATTAGCTGTAGAACCTGTGCTCCATAAATAAGTTGTTGCACCTGCTGCTGTTAATGTTGCAGTTTGTGTAGGACAGATTGTTGGTGAATTTACAGTTGTAACTGGTAAAGGATTTACAGTAACAGTTGAAACAACTGAAGACGTACAACCTAATGAAGTTCCTGTAACAGTATAAGATGTTGTTGTTGCAGGAGTAACAGAAATAGGATTAGTCACTGCCCCAGTGGACCAAGAATAAGATGTAGCACCTGCGCCTATTAAAGTTGCAGTTACTCCGTTACAAATTGTTGGAGAGTTTACAGTAGTTATCGGTAAAGGATTAACAGTAACTGTTGCAATTGCAGAGCCGGTGCAACCAGCAGTATTGCCTGTAACAGTATAGGTTGTTGTTGTTGCAGGGCTTACAGAAATAGGATTAGTTACTGCACCAGTTGACCAAGTATAAGTAGTAGCACCTGCTCCTGTTAATGTGGCAGTTTGTCCAGCACAAATTGTTGGAGAGTTAACAGTAGTTGGTACAGAACCACCAACAGTGACAGTTGCTACCGCAGTATTAGTGCAACCAGAAGTTGTTCCGGTAACTGTATAAGAAGCTGTGGTGGCTGGTGTGACAGTAATAGGATTCGTAACTGCTCCTGTAGACCAAGAATAGCTTGCAGCACCAGTCCCTGTTAATGTAGCAGTTTGACCTGGACAAATTGTTGTTGAATTAACTGTTACTGTTGGTGTAGGATTTGTAGTAATTGTAAATGTACTCGCAACACCGGGACAGGTACTTCCTGGAATGGTAGGTGTTACAGTTATAGTAGAAGTGATGGGGACTGCACCCGCATTGGTAGCAGTAAATGTTGGTAAACTTCCTGAGCCACTGGCACCCAGTCCTATGGCTGTATTCGAATTGGTCCATGTAAATGTAGCCCCGGCCGGGGTACTCGTAAATGCATTAAGAGGGACTACAGATCCTGCACAGACTGTGACGTTTGTTTCAGGAACAACAGTCGGACTAGGTGTTACGTAAACTACTATCGGGAATGAAATGGGTGCAAAACACGCATTGATAGGTGCTCCAGTAACTGTATAGGTTGTGGTTGTTGTTGGACTTGCAGATACCGTTGCTCCTGTTGAAGATGATAATCCGGTTGCTGGGCTCCATGACCAGTTGTAGCTTGCGATATTTGGACCAGTAACTCCAATTGTTGCAGGAACTCCTTGACAAATTTTTGTAGTATCAGTATAAGGTGTACAAGAAGCAGGCGGTGCAGTTAATGAACCGGGATAAGTTAAATAAGTGGTATTTGCTACCGCCTGTGCAGCAGCTAAGTCATCAAGAATCACCACAAATTTGAATGTTTCAGTTGCTCCCGGTGCAAGATTTTGAATGCGGTAAGCGATTGCAATTGCAGCATCCTGAAAAGCAGTTGAACCTACTCCTCCGGAAAGTGCAGGAAAATAAGGTCCTGTTGAGTTCCAGATGTCAGATCCATCTCTGTTTGAGAAACCTCCGAAGGTTGCTCTCCAATTTGCTCCAGTTGCCGCTAGTCCCACATAGGACATTGGCTGAGATGCAGGAACTAAAGAGGTTGCTTTTACGTGAGCGGTGTTACACAATCCAACTCCGGGTTGTGAAACAATTGTGTTTTGTGTAGTAAAATCCCCACTTATCGGTTGGTTATTGTCTGGGTCAAAGTTTCTGTAGTAATACATGTCCGCTATGGTTGCAGCGGTGTTGTTTGTTACCGATACAGTTGTCGTATAAAATAAATCAGGCTGATTTAAAAAATAATTTACCTTAATATGAAGATTAGTTCCGGTTGTTAAGTTTCCATCCCAAGTTGCACTGATGCAAGTGAAGGTTTGAGTCCATGAGGACATGGCACCCGGTATCTGAACAGTAGGACCGCTACAGTTATTCGAGTAATTTACTCCAGACCCGATCTCAATTCCCCATCCGTTTTCCGGACTTCCGGGAGTGAAAAAATCCCCATCAAAAGTTGCCCAAGCATTTACTTGTGGGTTGGAAACAAAACCAAAAAATGGATTTCCTGAGCGAAAGTGCATTCCAGGTAATGGAGGAGAAACTCCGGTTGGACAACCTTCGTAACCACCGGCTCCGGCAATTCCGATTTCTACACTGGTTCCTTTGATGTATGCGTTTGCGCCAACCATTTGTGCATTTAATATGTTTGTGTTTAAAAAACATATAACGAAAAAGGCTGTTAATGCTAGTAGTTTAGTAGTTTTAATCATTTTTTTTTTGTTTAGAGATAATTCAAAAAAACGAAAAAGAGAGCAATTTTTATACGGTGTTCAGATGTGCTAAAATGATAAATATTTTCAAAAAATCAAAGAAAAAAGTACAATAAAATTCATTTTTTCAGATGCACTTCAAAATGGATGTTTATAAAGCTTAAATGGTTGCATGAGGGTGTAAATAGTTTTCAACAGAAAACTATTTGGGTTATCTTCTAAAGCAAAAAAAGAGTCCCACAAATGCGGGACTTTTTTTTCTATTTTGTATTAAAGGTTATTTGACAATAGTAACGGTACCCACATATTGTTTAGAGTCGCCTTTGTAGTCTTGAGTATTAATTTTCCAGACGTATACATCAATCTGCGCAACTTTATCTCCACCATTGGCTTTCCCGTCCCAACCTTTGTTGATATCAGTAGTTTTG
>Ga0163151_10001097_pt1 | contig 46762 bp, 35 predicted proteins | sample OliLakLV19MP5IB2_FD_145596 | JGI IMG/M metagenome (GOLD analysis project Ga0163151, IMG submission 145596) | Freshwater microbial mat bacterial communities from Lake Vanda, McMurdo Dry Valleys, Antarctica - Oligotrophic Lake LV.19.MP5.IB-2 | ecosystem: Environmental > Aquatic > Freshwater >...
CACAGACCCGCCGCCCCACCCGCCACTTCCGCCACCGATTCATCTGTCGACGTCACCACCGGCGCCCCGCACTGCATCGCCTCCAGCACCGGCAATCCAAAACCTTCGTAGAACGTGGGATAAACCACCGCTAACGCCCCCGAGTACAACTCCGCCAACCGATCATCCGTCACCTCGCCCAACACCTCTAATCCCTCTCTAGCCGCAAACACCGGCCCATCTTCCCGCCGTCGTCCCGCCAGGACCAAACGCACTCGATGCCGCACCCGGACCGCCCGCCACGCCTCTACTAACATCGGCAGGTTCTTGCGCGGCTCCAGCGTTCCCACATACAAAAAATAAGGCTCCTCCCCGGCTGGAACCTTCACCGGATGAAGTCCGGCCGCCAATGGCACCGCCACCACCCGCGCCGGATCCAACCCGAACTTCGCAATCGCCCGGCGCCGCACGGCCTCGCTCAGCGTCAGCACCATCGTCGCCAAGCCCATCCGCAGCAGCCACGGCGTCCGCCGCCGCACCCGTTCCACACCCGCGCCGTGCCATGCCGCGTCCATCCACGGCGACAGATCGTGCAGTGACAATACCGTAGCGCAAACCGGCACATATGGGACCGAGAACTCCGTCCCGTGAAACACATCCACGCGCTCCCGCCGCAGCGTCAGCGGCAAGCCCGCCAGCCACCACTTCCGCTCCAACCATCCTTCCCGCGGGCCAATAGCGCCAGCCACCGCCTGGTCCGTCACATACAGAAAGGTGTCTCGACTGTCCAACTCCTCCAGCCCCCGCCGCAACTCCCGCACATACCGCGGCACGCCCCCGGTCCTGCCCGCCAATGGCGTTGCGTCCAACGCCACCCGCACTTACACAATCCCCCGCTTCAAGTTACTCACATATCCGCCAGCGCGGCCCTTGGTCCCGTCCGGCAATAACTTCACCTTGGCCCGCACATCCGCCGGCGCCCGCTCCCCCATCGCCGCCATCCCATTCAACGCCAACATCGCCACATATACGCCGTACTTCGACGAATCGCCCAGTTCCAACAAGGCCTCGGCCGCCCCCCGCGCGTCCTTCCCAAAGCAACCCTCCGATTCCGCCGCCACCGCCCGCACCGACGCCGACGCATCTCCCGGCATCATCCCCGCGCTTTTGCCCCTCATAATATGGCCCAATACCGCCCAGTACCGCACCGCCGTATCAGTGTCTTTCAACCCCTCGGCCGGCGGCGGGCCGGTTAACGAAGCCGCGCGGTCCGCCATCCCCTTGACCCGCGCCATATCAAAAACCCGTCCCTCGACATGCAACTCCGCCTCCGGCAAAAAGCCTTTGTCCCCCGAAGATACAATCCACCCATCCAGCGCATTTCGCATCCGAGCTAAAACGCCCCGCTCCGAAGCGGCGATGTTTGTAACCTCATCACGATCCTTCGTAACGTCATATAGCTCTTCAAAGGGCTTCCGCTCCCAGAAGTTGCGCTGCGCGGCGTTTAACTTACCCGCATCGAACATCTCTTTCCACACGCGCGTCGTGGGCGTCTCGAACATATAGGCAATATGCTGCCCGTAGATCTTGTGCGGCATGTAATTGCGAATATACACGTACCGCCCGTCAAACGCCGTCCGCACTAAATCGTAGCGTTCGTCCATCCGCCCCCGGAAGCCGAACACATATTCCCTCGCCTTCCCGGCCGTAAAATCAACCCCCTGGTGATAGGGTGCCGCACCGGCCCCGGCCAGTCGCAGCACAGTCGGCGCCAGATCCACAAATGAAATCGGCCGCGTCGTTTCCCCGCCGGCTTTGTATTCCGCCGGACGCAACGAACGATAAGCGTCCGGAACCGACAGTATCAATGGCGCCCGCAATCCGGAATCATATGGCCACCGCTTATTCCGCGGCATTCCGCTCCCGTGGTCGGAGTAGAAAAACACAATCGTCTCCTCCGCCAGCCCGTCCGCCTCCAACTCCTTCAATATCCTTCCCGCCCACGCGTCCATAACCTCGATATTGTCGTAATACTGCGCCCAGTCCTGTCGTACTTCCGGCACGTCCGGATGATACGCCGGCACTCGCACGCCTTCAAACGAATGCTTCCACACATGCGGCCGCGTCCGTATCTGGCTTTCATGCGTTCCCACAAAATTGAACACACTGAAGAATGGCTGTCCCGCGGCGCGCTTCCGCCAATGCGCCCGCGCGCCGCTTTCGTCCCAAACTTTTCCGGTCAACGTCAGGTTGTAATCTTCTTTTGAGTTATTCGACGTGTAATAACCCGCCTCCCGGAGCAACTGCGGAAACATCTTCCTGCCGGCACCCATTCCAACCTCGCTCCGCATGTGTTCCGCGCCCAGCGCCGGCGGGTACATGCCGCTGATAATCGTCGTCCGCGCCGGTGCGCACACGGGCGCATTCGACCAGCATCGACGGTATCGCAGTCCCCGCCCGGCAAGTGCGTCGAGTACGGGCGTCTTCGCAAACGTATCGCCGAAGCACCCAATGTGCGGACCCATGTCTTCACACGTGACCCATAAAATATTCGGCCGCTTCCCTTGCGCCGCCAACGCGCCCGCCGCCAGAAATCCCCTTCTTGTCATACCGGCTCCGCTCCTATGCGAAAATGAAGTCATCTGCTTCTGGCTAGCATATAATCATCCGTCTGTTCGCATCTGTTGAATTTTACGCGAAAAGGTTCCTTGGCCGTAAGCCTGTGAACTGCGCGTGAGCCAGGGAGAATCCACCTTGAACCCCGCCCAACGCACTGCCCATTTCGATGAACTCAACCGCCTCGACGCGGAAATTCGCCGCTCGACAGACGTCTACACGCTGAAGCCCATCCATCAGCGCCTTGAGGAACTCTCCACCCTTTACGCCGCCGACGCGGCCATGCTCAACGCCATTTCCACCCTCCGCACCAACATGGTTTCCCACGGCCAGCGCCTTATGTCCGCCTCCGGCCAGCAAGCCGCCCTGCCAAATGACACGCCGGCCGGGATGCTCCCCACCCAGGTCATGCCCTCCACCGGTTCCCAGCCGCCGCCCTCGCCACCGGCGCAATCCTTACCGCCCAGACCGCCGCCCGCCGCCCCTTTCAATTGGAAACGCGCCGCCGCCGTTGGCGGAGTCCTCGGGCTGCTTGTCGCCGCCGGCGGCATATACACCCTCCGCAACGCCAGCAAGGCCAAAGATGAAATTCCCGCCTCCACCAACATAACAGTGGCCTTCAAAACCAATCCTCCTGGGGCCTCCATCCGTGTCAATGGGGAAGTAAAATGCACCTCCGACTGCAACATCGAACTCGCCCCCGGCCCCTACGAAATTCAGGCCGTCCTTCCCGGCTATGAATCCGGCACGTCAAAACTCGAAGTTACCGCAAACACGCCCGCCAACGTCGATCTAACCCTCGCCCCACTCCCACTTTCCGTTCGGCTCTATACCGATTTCACCGCCGGCAAAGTCACGTTCGACGGCCAGCCTTACGGTGACCTCCAGGACGGCCAGCTAATCCTCGACCGTATAGCGGCCGGCAAGCACACGATTAAGGTTACCTCCCAGGCCAACGAAGCGCAGTTCGAGTTCGACGCTCAACCCGGCCGTCAGCCGGTCATCTCCGGCCCCGTCAGCGCCAGGAATACGCTAGCCATCCTTGTCGCTAACGCCGGTCAGCAAACGCGCGTCCACACGTCCATCCCGGTCCTGAAAGTCGCCATCGACGGTAATCCCGTAGGTGACGCCACCCCGGCAGGACTCGAAGTCAACAACCTGCAGCCCGGCGATCGCGAATTCGCGGTTGACGACGGCGCCAGCAAACGCAACCTGCTCGTTTCCGTCTCCGCCCAACCCACGCTTACGGCCTACCTTAAGCTCGATATCAACGCCGGATCGCTCCTCATCTCCACGCCCGGTGAAGACGACGTCACCGCATTCCTGAACGAACGTCCCGCCCGCGTCAAATCCAAGAACGGCCAGATGCGGCTCCCTGGCATCCCGGTCGGCAAATACATGGTCCGCGTCGTCAAGGACGGTTACGCCTCCGACCCCGCGCAGAGAGAAGTTACCATCGCGAAAGGCCAGGAAGCCCGCATGGAGTTCAAGCTCCGAATCATTCCCCGCCTCTCCTCCCTGCGCCTTCGCGGCGCCGCCACCGGCACCCAGGTGTATCTCGATGGCAACCCCATCGGCGCCGTACCCGCCTCCGGCGTATTTGACTATGCCCAGGTGGCCCCCGGTGAACACGTCATCGAACTCCGCCGGGAACGTATGGCGCCCAAACGCACCCCCCGCCAGTTCCGCGCCGGTGAGACCATTGAGCTGTCCGGTCCCGACGTCACGCTCTCCGCGGCCGGCGGCACAATCAAGCTCAATGTCACCCCCGCCAGTGCCCAAGTGACCATTAAGGGCCCCGCCGACGCCGCTCCCCGCCCCGTCACCGGAACCACCCTCCAACTCGGCGAAGGTACCTACGTAATCTCCGCCAAGGCGCCCAATTACGCCGACCGTTCCCAGACCGTCATTATCGCCAACGGCGACAACAAAACCATCGACATCCCTCTCACTGAACAAAAACAGTCGGCGAAGAAGGAGACCACACCCGCCCGCCGCACGGGCGGCATGGCCGATTGGGACGACCCCGGACAGTGGCTCCCCGAAGGCGGCTGGTACAAGCGCAAAGGCGGCGGCGTCGTTACCTACGGCATCACTCCCGCCCAAGGCACGTTTAGTTTCAACATTTCCCGCATCAATGGCCGCCGTCTCCAGTGGGCCGTAGACATTCAGGATGCCCGTAACTACGTCCACTTCCAGCTCGAACGCAAGAACTTTATTCGTCGCGAAGTCATCAACAACCGCGATCAAAATGAGTTCAAGGTCGAGCACAAACTGCCCGACACCAAGAACTACAGCGTTCAGATTGAAGTTACCCCCACCGTCGTAAAGACATTCCTTCTCGACGGCGCCGAATGGCGAACCATCGATTCCTGGTCCACGAACAGCCGCAACCTGACGCAGGGCAAGTTCGGCCTCATTATCCCCGGCGGCGACATTTTCGGCCTTACGAACTTCCGGTTCATTCCGAAGTAAGCAGTGGCATCGCATCAACTCCTGCTCCTGCATGCGTCCCGCGCGTCGGTGGGTCCGGTTTCCGAGTTCTACTTGCGGGAAGCGGCGGATCTGCGTCCGGTGAATATTCTGGACGAAGGCGTGATGGCCGATCTGCGGGAGAAGAACTGGGAACGGGCGGTGGCGCGGCTGCGGGACCTGATCGAACAGGCCGTGGCCGTAAATGGCGTCGAGACGGCGCTGGTGACTTGTTCCGCGCTGGGGCCGGAGCATATGGCGGCGATTCGGGCTGGAAGTTCTGTACGGACAATCAAAATCGACGAGCCGATGCTGGAACAGGCGGCGGGTTCGTTTGCCGGTGCGATTGGCCTCGTGGCGACGTTTTCGGCGACGGTCGAAACGTCAGTCGCATGGCTGCGGCATTTCCGTCCGGGGGCGGCATTGGAAATCGTATGCGACGCGGAATCGCTGCAAGCGTTGTTGCGGGGAGAACGGGAAGAACACGACCTTCGTTTGCTGGCCGCCGCGGACGAGATGGCGTCTCGCGGAGTTGGGGGAATTGTTCTGGCGCAAGTGTCAATGGCGCGTCTGGCCGGAGAAATCAGGCGGCGCACCGGGCTGGAAGTATTAGAAAGCCTGACAACTTCTTTGGCCGGTGTACGCGGCTGCTGTGCCTGACTAATGATAAGCTGATTGACCGCACCCACTCTCGCCGCACAGAACCATGCCCGCCCAGCCACCGTTACCAAAAATCTGCATCGCCCTGGGTCTCAACTCGGTTGAGAAACTGCTGGCGCATGCTCGCGCCGAAGTCGAAAGCGGCGAGAAGTTCCTTGAATTCCGGCTGGATTATTTACCGAGCCCAATGGATGGAGTGAAAGCGCTGCCGCGATTCCTGGAGCGGAATCCGGACTGCACCGTGTTGGCGACATGCCGGCGGCATCAGAACCATGGAAAATTTGACGGCAGCATCGCCGAACAGATACGGATACTGGAAGCCGCGGTGGACGCGGGAGCGGTGGCGGTGGATTTGGAAATCGAGAGCGCGGAGAACGCCATCGATAAGTTGGAACGACTGCGCGGGACTTCGAAGCTAGTGTTGAGTTACCACAACTTTGAAGGAACGCCGTCGATTGAACCGGTGTTTAAGCGGCTGGCGAAGATACCGGCATACGCCTACAAGATTGTGACGACGGCGCGGAAGCCGAGCGACGCTTACAAGATGCTGGCGCTTGCGAAGGCGCACCCGCGCGAGAAGTTGGTAGTGCTGGCGATGGGCGAGCCTGGGTTTTCGACCCGGGTCCTGGCGCCATCGTTTGGCGGCTTGTATACATATGCCGCGCCCAACGCGGCGGAGGGAACGGCGAATGGCCAGGTAAGCGCGCGAATGTTGCGGCATCTGTACCGCGTTGATAAATTCACGAAGGCGGCGAAAATATTCGGCGTCGTCGCCGATCCGGTGCGGCACTCGATTTCACCCAATGTGCATAACCGCGCGTTCCAGCACAAACGGATGGATGCGGTCTATCTGCCTTTCCTGGTCCACAGTAATCAGTTGAAAGATTTCTTTCAGATGGCGGATGCGCTGCCCTTGGCGGGCGCCAGTATTACGATTCCGCATAAGCAGAAAGTTTTGCGGTACTTGGACACGGTGGAACCATTGGCGCGGCGGATTGGCGCCGTAAACACGATTTGGAAAAAAGCGGGCAAATGGCGCGGCACGAATACCGATGCTGAGGGCGTTACGGTTCCGCTGGCGAAAAAGCTGAAGCTCGCGAAATCGACGGCGCTGATTGTGGGTAACGGCGGGGCGGCGCGCGGAGCGGCTTTTGCGCTGGCTGACGCGGGTGCGAAGATTTCGCTGGTGGGACGGAATTTGGACCGGGTGCGGGCGCTGGCGCGGATTTGCAATGGCGAGCCGCTGTCGCGGGAACAGGCGGTCGCCAAGACGTTTGACGTCGTGGTTCACTGTACGCCGATGGGGATGTGGCCTCATGCGGAGGAGTGCTTTTTCGACGGGCGCGTCCCGGGGAAACTGGTCTTCGACATGGTGTATAACCCGCGAGAAACGTTGCTGTTGAAGAGGGCGAAGGATCAGGGTTGCGAGACGCTCGACGGTCTCGCGATGTTCGTGGAGCAGGCGGTGCGGCAGTTTGAGATTTTTACGGGCGAGACGGCGCCGCGAGCCGTGATGGAGAAGGCGGCGCTGGAATCTTTAGCGGGGCATTAGATCGCGTTAGAATTGCCTTATGCGGCGACGAGACTTGGCATGGGCATTCTTCGCAAGCGCCACGGTTCTACCGGCGCAGACTTCGGCTGTCGAGGACTATTCAGCGGCGCGGGAGCGGGTGAAGGGGAACGGCGCGGAATTGGCGAAGTTCCCGATACCGATGGCGACGGAGCCGGCTTTTGCCTTCAAAGCTTAGTACCCCGGATGTGTTCTGGCTATCGATTGGCGAGTTACACGCCAAGTTGGTGGCCAAAGAGTTTTCCTGCCAGGAACTTACCAAGGCGTGGCTGCAACGGCTGGAGACGGTCGGGCCGCGGTACAACGCCTTGGCGTTGTCATTGCGGAAGCCAGCCATTTCGCGGGCGAAGGACATTGACAAGGAGTTGAAACGGGGGCGGACACGGGGACCGCTGCAAGGCGTCCCTTATGGAGCCAAGGACCTGTTTAGTTACGCCGGGTTTCCGACGGCTTGGGGCGCGAAGCCCTACGCCGGACAGGTGTTTGAGGAACATGCGGCGGTGGTCAAGAAACTGGACAAGGCCGGGGCGATTTGTTTGGGCAAATTGGGCATGGTGGAACTGGCAGGCGGGGGCGGATACCGGTATGCGGCGGCCTCGGTGACGGGACCGGGGTTGAATCCGTGGGACACGGGACGATGGAGCGGCGGATCGTCGAGCGGGTCTGGATCGGCGGTGGCGGCCGGGCTGGTGGGATACGCCTTGGGGTCGGAGACGTGGGGATCGATCGTCACTCCGGCGGCTTATTGCGGAGTAACCGGACTGCGTCCGACTTACGGACTCGTTAGCCGGGCGGGAGCGATGGCGTTGTCATGGACATTGGACAAGGCGGGGCCGATGTGCCGGTCGGCCGTAGACTGCGGGATCGTGTTGGCGGCAATCGCGGGCGGAGATTCGGACGACCCGGGTTCCGCGGGGAAGGGCTTCTATTATGCCCCGGAGTATGTGAAGCCGAATAAAGAGCTTGTTATTGGATATGCGCCCCGGGATTTGGAAATGATTGCGGATCCGGATGTTTCGAAAGCGTTTGCGGATACCTACTTAGTGTTTCGCGAGATGGGATTTACTATGAAGGAAGTGGCGCTGCCGGAGATGCCGTATTCGGCGGCGGCGAGCACGATCATCGGGTGTGAGGCGTCGTCGATCTTTGAGGAGTTGATCGCCTCGGGCAAGGTGGATCAACTGGCGGATCAGAACCAGATACAGGGATTGAAGGCGTCTTTCGATTACACCGCGCGAGACTATTTGAAGGCAATGCGAGTTCGAGCGTTGGTGCAGGGTGTATTCCGGAAACTATTTGACGGGGTGGATGTGTTGTTGGCGCCGAGCCGGATAAACATAGCGTCGCCGATCGGAGATGCTTTGGATAAGTCAGTGGGGATTACTAAAGAGAGCGTTACACTCCCAACGCGAGGATTGCGGGATTTGGGCGCGGCGGGGAACCTGGCGGGGTTGCCATTGTTGTCGATGCCATGCGGATTTGCGGCTGGAATGCCATTGGGGATAAGTCTGGTTAGCCGGCCATTTACGGAGAACGTGATATTGGGCATCGGGCAGCGGTATCAGGAACGGACGGATTGGCATAAGAGGCGTCCGAAGGTGGATTAGTTTCGATGGAGACATTGCCGGACTTACTGCGCTGGGGGCTGTTCGTGTTGGCGATGGTGTCGGCGCTTACCGATTTACGGGATCGAACAATTCCAAATTGGCTGACGATTCCGGTTACGATCTTCGCGTTGGGCGCACGGTGGTATGTGGGTGGCTGGCCGCTTTTGAAGATCGGGTTGATGGGCTTTGGTGTAGGGTTTGGGGTGTATTTGCTGTTCTTTCTGGTAGGCGGGCGCGGCGGCGGCGATGTAAAGCTGATGGGAGCGTACGGGGCGCTAATGGGGACGCTGAATTGGATCGTTCTGGGAATTTTGGCGGGGATTCTCGCGGGAATCGTAGCTGTGATCATGATTCTTGTGAAGGGCCGGTGGCGGCAGACTTGGGCGAACATACGCGGCTTGGGAGGGAAGGACCGGGTGACGTTGGAGAGTGATGGGGCGCTTTCGATGCCGCATGGAACGGTTACGGCGGTACCGGCGCTTTTGATGGCGTGGGCGTTTGGGATTCCTACTGTGGTGTAGATACGGCTGGAGATTCAGGCGGATTCGTTAGTCGATCCGCATCCGAAGGTGGCGCTGCAACTATTGGAAGAGTATTTTGCAGCGGGAGGGGACGTTTAGCTGGCATTTGCTTATCGGACTCGAGCGGCCGCTTGTGTGTCGATGGCGGATTGGGTTGCAGCGGTGGAGACGTACTCACAGACCCTGGCATTTGAAAAAGCGAATCCAGGCGTCAGGAGCAATGCGTGCCTTGAATATCCGCTTTTGATTGCGAATTTCCGGCGGCGGGATAAATATGATGAGGTTTTTCAGCTTGTCGAAATAGGGGAATCCTATTTTGCGGCTCACACACATTCCCGGTACGCCGCACTGGCATTGATCCACGATGATTTGGGCCATCACGAAGAAGGGCGGCGGAAGAAGCTTTGACTGCGGCTGGGGTGAAAGAATCCAGCCTTCATCGTCATCCGGAGGTTGGATTGCTCAGGGATGTTCCCGATGAATTGCGCACTGTACTGCTGAGACTCGCGGATTGTTCGCCGAACTGAAGTAGGACTTGTCGGCCGAAACTACACCTAGAAGAAACGCCCTACGCGGCACTCAGGCGATTCCTTAGCCGAGTATTTTGCACTTTAGGCCGAAAGTTTTTTGCGCCAGGTGCCGATGGTATGAGTGGTATGAATTCCGACGCCTTGATTTGGATGCTTTTGCCGGTTTTTGTTGCGGCCGGCTCTTCGCTGCTTTCGTTCTTCATCATGCAGGCGCGAATGGAAGTCGCGGTCGCACGGGAACGGGAAGTGATTGCACAGGTGCGCGCACAGTTAAGCGCGCAGAAAGAAGTCATGGAGGAACGTGTGCATAGGACGGAGGAAGAGACTTCCCGCCGTTGCTTTGACACATTTCTGGCTGATTTCCGCGTGGAAGAGCGGCACTACACGAAGGAATCGAAGTCGTTGTTTATGAACCGTAAAGCTATGGTTCTGCAGGAACGGCTGTTCTTTCGGAATATCCCGCTGTCGAATTGGGTGGAGCACGAGATGACGCTGGAAGAGGGCGGCGACATGTCGCGCCTCGCGCAGGCGACATCCATATTTATGCCAAAGGGCTTGATGAACGGCGCCTCTGGGAAAGAGCCGACGGCGATGCCGAAACTGCTGCGCAGTTAGCTGTGCGAATGGCTTGGACGTCGTAGAACGCAACGCCTTGGCTGGGTTTGTTTGTGGCTTGGACGAGAGCGGCGAGCATTTGCCGGTGAGTGACGAGGCCCAGACGCATAGCGCCATCGCGCCAGGCGGGAACATGCTCGGCGAGTTTGTAAAGCGGTATTAGGAGATATGGCCAGCGGTGGCCGGGGCCAAGGATGTACCAAGGGCGGAGAATGGTGGCGTTTGGACCGCTACTTTCCTGCCGCTTCTCGCATTCGCGGCGGACTTCGATGTATTCGCGCTTTCGCCGCCAGGGCGCACTGAAGCGAAGCTTCGAAGGAGGCTTAATCAACGGTGCGGAATTCGGCGGCTTTTGCCGGGCTGGGGTGGGACACGCCGGGTAGGTGGATGAAAGTTGAACCGGCGGGAACAGAGTTGGTAAACGTCGAGGCGTCAAGGGCGTTGCCGGGAACAGGCGTACAGCCAGTCGGCAGCTTTTTGATCGACTGCGGGCGGGTTAATGCGCAGACGTCATTGCCGGTTGTTATCAGCGCTTTGGCCAGTGGACAGCCAAGGTAGCGGGTCGCGCCGCTGATGAATGCCGTCGGCATGGATGATCAGAATGCGGCAGCCGGCAGCGATTGGATGTTTTTTACGGCTGGCGAATGGTGATTGGACGGGTGGGGCTGCAAATAGAGCCCCAGCAGATCGACAAACCCGACGTTATGCTTTGCAACGTTGCGGGAACTTCGGCGTTTACCTGTTGGAGTCCGATAAAGCCAGGAGCGGTGGCGGCGAAGTTGGGCGTCACCGTATAGTCGTGAATTTTCACCGTTATCGGGGCGCCGCTGGAAGGCAGACCGGTTAGGAAGACCTGAACAATACTGCCAGCCGCGGCGGGGTTCGCGGCGGCGTTGACGCTATTATCCTGATTCAATATTGCATTCGGAAAGATGCCGGGGGAGGCGGATGCGAGTGTTAAGGCGCGGGCGGGGCTGTTGCGCGTATCGACGGTGACGAACGCGTTGACGATGCCGGTAGTAGGCAGTCCGGCGGGGACTTCGAAGTTTATCTGCGTATCGTTAACGAAGAAGATACGGGCGGGAATACCGGAAACTTGAAGGTCGACTTTGTCACCCTTCAGGCGATTGCCGAACGCGGTGGCGATGGTGCCGGGGGCGAGAGGAGCCCGTTCAAAGGTTCCCGCGTGGGCGATGCTGGTAATTTCGGGAGGGAGATTCGGCGTGGGGCCGATTTGCCGGGCTTCCATGCGGACTGGCGCAGTGACGGATCCGGCGATGGGGCCGGCGTCGATAGTGATCGTCGCTTCGTAGGTCCCGACAGCGAGGCGGTTGGCGGTAGCGTCGAGGCGAATGGTGGCGTTCCCGATGCCGGAGGGCGGGTCGACAGTCAGCCAGCCGGATCCGGTTTTGTACTGGATTGAAGCCGCCCAATTGAGCAGGCCCCCGCCATCGTTGCGGATGCGAATGAAACGGGTTTGAGGAAATTCGCCAATGAGGGGGGTGAAGACGAGGGCATCGGAATCCACCGTGAGTTTGGGGAAGATGGCTGAGTTGCAATCGCCCAGTGCCTGGCAGTCGGAGGGCGGGTTGAGGAATTGGAAACGGGGAACAGGATTTGCGGATGGCGTCGGATCAGTTGAAATGGGGCCGAAGCTTGCGGCGACGCTCGCGGTGACAGACCCGCCGGCCGGGCGCTGTTCAAGGCCGAGGAAGACAGGAAGTTGGACGGACTCAAGGGCGGTAGGATTGGCGTCGATGACTTCGTAGACAGCGACGCCGGCGCCGCTGGAGAGAGGGACTTCGGAGACGGTGTTGAGATCGGAAGTTGACGCTCCCGGAGTGAAGACCAGGCTGCCGCCAGCGCCGTTGGAGTCGGTATTGATGACGCGGGACAGCAGGAGTTGGCCGGAATTCATGTTGTAGCGGCCGCCATTGGGGGTGAGCCCGAGGTCGCCGGCCGCGGTGGGGATTGTGGCGCTGGAGCCGGCGAGTGCCTCGGGAATTAGGAGGCGGGCGCCTGCGGGAAAGCCGGAGAAACGGACGAAGATGCGGGTGCCGTGATCGGCGAGCGGAAAACGTTTGATGAACGATTCGGGGAAGCCTTCGGTGAAGCGGAGAGACGCAAAGCGGGTTCCGGAGGTGAGGAGCTTGGTGAAATTTGGCTCACTCGGGATACCGGAGACGGTGCAGATGAAGGCGGAGGAATACGACGCGAGAAGGCCGCGGGTGGCAATGCCGACGGTGGGAGTATTGTTGCTTACAGTTATGTTGGAAGGGCCGTTAGTGGCGAGGGCGAGTTGGAATCGCTGTTCGGGGGCCTGCGGCGGGACGACACGGACGTTGGTGATGCGGAAGTTGGCGGCGCCGGCGGGTCCGAGGTTGAAATTCATCCCCGCGAAAGCGAATGAATTGTTGGCAAGGATCGGTGTGGTGGCGCCGGTAGATCTTTCACCGGTGCCCGTATCGACGGTGAGTTGGGCATCCAGATTATTTGTGTTGGGGTTGAGCTTGTTTGTGATGTTGCCGCCGAAGGAGAAGACTGTGAGGCCGCCGCTGACGAGGCCGTTGGGGGTACCGCCGGTGCAATTGAGGACGATGTCGCCGACGCGCTCGGCGAGTCCTTCCAGCCGCACGAGCGCGGGTACGGCGGAGGCGACGCAATTTAACGGGGAAAAAGACTGGGCGTTCGCCGCGGCGGCGAGCAGGGTCACCAGGTAAACGATGCGCATGGATGGGAATCCTTAAGCTCTGTCGGTTCATCTACACGATACAATGATGTTGATGGTTGCGGTCGTGTTACCCGGTGAAATTCTATGTCGACGCTTACAGCACTAAATGTTGTGGAGGAAATCATGGCGCTGCGAAAAGAGCGCAACGCCTTAATTTTGGCGCACCACTACCAGGATTCGGAGATTCAGGAGATCGCCGACGCGGTCGGGGACAGTCTGGAATTGGCGCGCAAGGCGAAAGAACTGGAATGCGACGTAATCGCATTCTGCGGCGTCTGGTTCATGGCCGAAACGGCAAAGATTTTAAACCCGTCGCGGATCGTGATCGTGCCGGACGCCGACGCGGGTTGTTCACTCGTGGATTCCTGCCCGGTAGAGATGGTACGGGCGTTCAAGCGGAAGTACCCGGACCACGTCGTGGTGAGTTACATCAACACGTCGGCGGATGTGAAAGCGGAAAGCGATATTATCTGCACGTCGCGCAACGCGGTACAGATTGTCAATTCGATCCCAGCGGATCAGCCGATTCTGTTTCTGCCCGATATTAACTTGGGCAATTACGTGAAGCAGCAAAGCGGGCGGACTAACATGCGGATCTGGCAGGGAGCGTGTATCGTCCACACCACATTTAGCGAGCGCCGGCTGCTGGAGGCGATGGCGGCGGAGCCGGAGGCTTTTGTGGTGGCGCACCCGGAGTGCCCAACGGCTGTATTGCGGCACGCGGGCTTTATCGGCTCGACGTCGGCGCTGATTGATTACTGCGTGAAGTCCGAGCATCGGTCGTTCATTGTAATGACCGAAAGCGGTGTACAGCACTCGTTGCGCAAACTGGCGCCGGAGAAGACATTCACGTTTGTGGCGAATGAGAATTGCAATTGCAGTGAATGTCCGTATATGAAGAAGAACTCTTTGGAGAAGTTGCGGGATTCGCTGGCGGCATTGTCTCCGCGGGTGGAGTTGCCAGTGGAGATGATGGATAAGGCTCGCACGTCTATCGAGCGCATGCTCGCCGTGAAGTAGTTACTTATGGCGCTTATTGACAGTTTCGGCCGGCTGCACGATAACTTGCGGATAAGTGTTACTGACCGTTGTAACATCCGCTGTTTCTATTGCATGCCGGAGGGCCCGATTCCGTTCCTGGACCGCGAGGAGATACTCTCGTTTGAGGAGATAGAGCGCGTGGCGCGCGTGGCGGTTTCGCTGGGCGTCCGCAAGTTACGCCTAACCGGAGGCGAGCCGCTGGTGAGGAAAGGTCTGCCGGTATTGGTGGAGCGATTATGCGGAATTCCCGGCGTGGAAGATATCGGGTTGACGACGAACGGCGTGTTACTGGCGGGACTGGCGGACAGTTTGTGGGCGGCGGGGTTGCGCCGATTGAATGTGCATCTGGACACGCTGGATCCGGAGCGCTTCTTCCGGATTACCCGGCGCGACGAGTTTGCACGGGTAATGGCGGGGATGGACCGGGCCCTGGAGTTGGGGTTCCAGGTGAAGATCAACGCCGTTGCGGTGTCGAATCTGTGCGAACCGGATGTCGTACCATTGGCGCGATTCGGGCGGGAGCGGGGAGTTGAGATCCGGTATATCGAATTCATGCCGCTCGATGCGCAGGGGTTGTGGGATAAGTCGAGAGTGCTGTTGCAGGACCAGATGATGGAAACGCTGCGACGGGAAATTGGCGAGTTAGTCGAGATTCCAGATCGCGACCCACGGGCCCCGGCGACTGAGTACCAGTTCGCTGATGGCATCGGGCGGGTTGGGTTTATCAGCTCGGTCAGCAAGCCATTTTGTTTGAATTGCAACCGGCTGCGGCTCACTTCGGACGGAAAATTGCGGTATTGCCTGTTCGCGATTGAGGAGCTGGACGTGAAGGGCTTGCTGCGGGGCACGGGCACGGATTTGGAGTTGGAGGAGGTGATTCGGGAGACGATCCGGCGGAAATGGCTTGGGCACGAGATACACTCGACGCAGTTTGTAGCGCCTCCGCGGCCGATGTATTCGATTGGCGGGTAGACAATTGCCGCCAAAGTTTCGATTTCGATCCCGTTCCAAACTCGAAGCGCGGCCTCGTCATATTGCTTGGTGTGATTTTGTTGTTGCTCGGCATCGCGTTGTTTGCTCCACTTCACCGGCATGTTCCGGTTCCGGGAGGACTGGAAGACTTCAACGAGGTGGAAACGGCGGAGGATGGCCTGGGACCGGCATTCAACGGGAACAATTGCGGTAGTTGTATCAGCATTCCGGCGATTGGCGGCATCGCCACGATGACCGAAACGCGGGCTGGGCATGTTGACGAAGAGGGAAACTTTACGGCGTTGCAGAGGGAGACGCTTTATAACCTTTTCTCCGTGGGAAAGCACGCCTGCCAAGTTTCGATCCCCGTAGAGGCCACCGTAATCGCGCGGCGGGTGCCAACGCCATTGTTCGGGACGGGATTGATGGAAGCGATTAGCGATGCGACTATCATTGCCGGAGAAGATCCCGACGACCGGAATGGCGACGGGATCAAGGGCCGTGCGGCGCGCGTTTTCGACGTGGCGACACGGACGACGAAGGTCAGCCGGTTTGGGTGGAAGGCGCAACAAGCGACGCTGCCGGCATTCTCCGGCGATGCTTACCGGAATGAGATGGGCATTACGAATGAACTGTTCATGACGGAGCTATTGCCTGGGATTAGCCCGGAGCAGGCGAAACTCTGCGATGGGAAGCCGGAGCCGGAGGACGTCAAGAACCGGCTGACGGGGCTGCGGTCGATTGATAATTTCGCGAACTTCATGCGACTGCTGGCGCCGGCGGAGCGTGGTGAGTCAACGGCGGAGATCCGGCTGGGCGAGACACTTTTCAACTCGGTAGGCTGCGCGGCGTGCCACATGCCCGTGCTGATGACGGCTCAAAACCAGAATCCGGTGTTTGACCGCAACGCGGTGCCTCACTATTCCGACCTGCTGCTCCATGATATTGGGACGGGAGACGGGATCGAGCAGGACGATGCCAAGGGCAACGAGATGCGGACGCCGCCGCTGTGGGGACTGCGGTTCCGCCGGCCGCTGCTGCATGACGGTCGCGCCGCGAACTCTGAGCAGGCAATCCGGATGCACGACGTCGAGGGCGAAACATCCCGGAAGAAGTTTGAGGCGCTGGCGGCGGACGACCAGAAGGCGTTGATCGCGTTTCTGCGCAGCCTATAGCCTGTGGAAAAGTGGTGCCAGGCACCGCTTTTCCACAGGCATGATAAAATGCAGGCCATGACGAGCAAGGCGATTTGGATGCTGTTCGCGGGCGTGAGCCTGCTATTGGCCGAGACGCGGGTATTCCAGGGTTTTACGTTGATCGATGGCGCCGGCAAGGCCCCTTTGGCCGACGCCGCCATGGTCGTCACCGACGGCCGGATCACTTATGTTGGACCGAAGGCAATGTTGAAAATGCCCGCCGGCAAACCGGAGGTCATTGAACTGGCCGGCAAATACGTCATCCCCGGTCTCATCAATCTGCATTGCCACTTAGGCAACACGAAGCGCTTGGCGCAGGACCCGAAAAACTTCACCCGCGAAAACGTCAACGACCAGTTGAAAACATATGCCAGGAATGGCGTCACCGCCGTTCTCAGCTTGGGCGCCGACCAGCCGCTGGTCTTCGAAATGCGCGCCGAACAACGCGCGGGCCGCCCCTCGCTGCCGCGCATTTACACTGCCGGCCGCGGCTTTACCGGGAAAGCCGGCTATCCTACCGCCGCGCCCGGAATGAAGGGCGTTCCTTACGAAGTCACGACCGAACAACAGGTCATCGACGCGGTCAAGACCGAAGCCGGCCATAAGGTGGACATGCTGAAAATCTGGGTTGACGATCATCTTGGCAAAGAGGTCAAGATCCCACAAAATCTTTCAGCCGCTATCATTCGGGAGGGGAAAAAGCACGGAATTCCCACTTCCGCCCACATTTTTTATCTGAGCGATGCGAAGCAACTCGTCGCCGCCGGGTTGCATGGACTGGGCCACAGCATCCGCGACGTTCCTGTTGATGACGAGTTGATCAAACTTATGAAGCAGAAGGGCGCATGGCTATCCGCCGCCACGCTCACGCGCGAATACTCCGTCTTCACCTACGCCAAAGGCGCCCCGTGGGCCGATGACCCCTGGTTCATCCGCAGTGCCGATCCGGCCGATCGCGACACCATCAAATCCGCCGCCTATAAACAGCGTTCGGCTGCGGCCGATCCCCACTGGCCGCGCTACGAAAACGAGTTCATTGAGATCGCTAAGAAGAACCTGAAGAAGCTGGCCGACGCCGGAGTCAAGTTTGGCTTTGGGACAGACACCGGCCCTCCGGCCCGTTTCCCTGGCTATTTCGAACATCTGGAAATGGAGTTCATGGCCGACGCCGGGCTGACTCCGGCGCAGATTATCGCGGCCGCGACGAAGAATTCGGCGGAGTTTCTGAAAGTCGGCAAAACACTTGGCACGCTGGAACGCGGGAAGTGGGCGGACTTCGTCGTTCTGGGGAAGAACCCGCTGGAAACTATCAAGAACACGCGCTCCGTGGAGCAGACGTGGATAGCGGGCAACAAGGCTTTCTAACGCGCGAGCGTGACCACCACCGCATAGAGCAGCCAGATAATCCAGCTCGGCGCCGTCACCAGAAACGCCCGGCCGACGCTGACTCGCGTCAGCGCCGCGAGTCCCAACGCCAGCACCACGATATGCCAAACGGCGAATATCGAAAAGAAGCCCACCAGCCCCTGCACCAACTTCGGCGCGTCCGCCGCGAGCAGCGATTCCAGCCCGAACGCCGGAATCAGCTCTTTCATCGTGATCCCTGCGCCCTTTCCCCGCAAGACGAACAAATGGCAGAGCGTCTGCAGCGCGTTGATCAGTCCCACATGCGCCATCAGGTTGTAAAGGTCGGGAAACTTCACGTTTACACTCAGAATTACGCACATGGCAAAAACAAGTACAGACCCAATTAGGATCATCAACGCAAACATCATCGGCGCCGATATAGTGCTGAAGCGCGACATCGTTTCCATCGGTCCCATCAGCGAATCCAGCTTCGCCGCGTCGAATCCGGCCGGGGGTTCATTTCGGGTGGCCAGCATTGCCGCCCTCGGCAGCGTGTAGTTGTAAGCTGCCATGATCAGTCCGCCCAGCAGGATCGGCGGAAACCACGCCAGCTTGTTTCCCCGTATGCGCCGAACCGTTTCCGCCGGATTAATGAAGACGTTGAGTATTGCCAATAGGGCGTTCATGGTTATTCGAAGATACCGCAAACGACATTCACTTCTATCCCGAATCGCCACGTCCGGCGAGGGAGCATCGAAAGGGACGGCCCTGTTTCTGTGTACCTACAAACAAGGTACACTTGGAGACGAAACATGAACGGGTCCGAGATTGAGTTTGATTGGGACGAAGCGAATATTGGCCATGTGGCTCGTCATAGCGTTCGTCCGGACGAGGCGGAGCAAGTCGTCCTCAATGATCCGGTGGACATTGGGATGGAGTTCGTCGACGGCGAGGAACGCCATCTCAACCTCGGCGCAACGGTGCAAGGTCGTGTCCTGCTCGTGGTGACCACATGGCGTGAAGCCCGGGTACGTGTTGTAACGGCGTTTGAACCACTCAAACGGCTCGTACAGTTTTACTATCGGGAACGAAAAAGGTAATCCTTTATGAACAAGAAACAGCCACACTTCAAGACTGAGTCACAAGAGGCCGAATGGTGGGCGAAAAATCAGAATTTGATCGCAGACCGTTTCGAGCAGACCGAAGCCGTGGGCAAACTCGGCAAGGGAACCGTGGCGCGAGTTGCCCGGGAGCGGGCCAGCCAAGCCGGAGCGTCGCCTACGATTACAATCCGGTTGGCGGAAGATGATCTTGCCCGAGCAAAGACCCTCGCCGCCGAGAAGGGGTTGCGGTATCAGACTTACGTCAAAATGCTGCTGCACCAAGCTCTGAACTCCGAGGAGAAAAGGGCGGGCCGCCCGTAGGCACGCACGGCAGTATCGAAGCGGAACGGATCACGGCTCACGCACGGTGATGGTCTGATCGGCGCGAACCTGGGTCAAAGTCTGCTTCGCGCCGCTTGGCCAGTGGATGACGACGCTCGGAATGACGGCCAGCGCCCCCACGCCAAAATGCACCGTGCGGCTGCTGGCGCTCGCGTAGCCGACCGCCGTCGTCACACGGTTCGTTTGTTTTCCAATAGTGATAAGTGCCCCGATGGCGTCCCGGTTCGATTTCGTACCCTCCAGCCGTAGGCGTAGCCAATGGCCCGCAGTCTTCGCGCCCATATGCAGAATCGGCGTATCCCCAAGCCGCGTCACCACCGCATCGACGCTCCCGTTGTGATCGAAATCCGCAAACGCCGCGCCCCGGTGCCACGCTGGGCCGCCCATCGTTAACGGCTCAAACGTCCCGTCGCCATTGTTGTGCAGCAGCAAATTCGTTTGCTTAGACGCGCGGCTGGAGAACTTCTCCGTATTCGTCTGCACATCTCCGCCTGCTACAAATAGATCCTTCCAGCCGTCATTGTCGAAATCGAACGCCCCGCAACTCCACCCGCTGAAGGCCATTGTCGCCTTGCCGATCTTCGATGGATAAGTCCGGTCTTCGAACAACATCTTGCCCGTATTCCGGTAGAACGGAAACGTTTCATTGTGCAGCGCGGTGACGAACAAATCGTCGCGGCCGTCGTTGTCGATATCGCGAAAGTCCGCGCCCATGGATGACAGCGCGCGCCCGTCATCGTTGAACGCCACGCCCGCTGTATCGCCGATCTCCGCGAACGTTCCGTCGCCCCGGTTGCGAAATAGAAAATTAGGCACCGTATCGTTCGTCACGAAGGCGTCGATCAACCCATCGGCGTCCACATCGCCAAACGCCACCGCCATGCCCTTGCCCACGGCCCTACCAATCCCGCTGGCGGCGCTGACATCGACAAACCGCCCGCCGTCATTGCGGAAAAGCAGATTCGAAAGGCCCGTGTAAAACTGCGGATGGCAATAAGTCCGCAAGCCCTGCGTGGCGTCGCCGCAGAAGGGTTCTGTCGCCGGATCCCATTGCACATAGCGAACAACGAACAGATCCAGGTCGCCATCCTTGTCGTAGTCAAACCAGCCGCCGCCGATCGCCCAATCTTCTATCTTCGGAATCGCCACCGGTGTAAATACGCCCCCTCCCTGGTTCCGATACAGAACAGACTCCCGCACGCCGGCTACAAACAGATCCGTCAGCCCGTCGTTGTCGAAATCGCCCACCGCGGCGCCAATGTCATAGCCCGAGCCGCACAGCCCGCTCTTCGTGGTCACATCTTCAAATTTCCCGGCCACGTTTCGGTACAGCCGGTTGCAATCCTCCGGCTTCCTCTTAACGAGCGATGGCTGCGGCGCGCCATTTGTGAAGAACAAGTCGTCCCAGCCGTCGTTGTCGAAATCCAACACGGCCACGCCGCCCGGCATAGTCTCAATCTGGTGCTTTTCGGGCGTTTCGTGGTGGTTTAACGCGTGCGAAAATCCCGCGGCCACTTTCAAGATCTGATTCGCCTTTACTCCGATCAATGTCCGGCGCTCGCCAGTCGGCCAGCGAATCTCCAGACGCTCGACTTCTTCCGCCTGTCCCAAGCCGAAATGTACCCGCATCGGATTCGTCGCGCCGAATCCCTCGCTGCCTTTAACCTCCCGGTGCTGAGTTACGCCATTCGCCACCAGCGTCAACGAAACCCCCACCGGATTGCCGCCGGGCAAATCTATTTCCAGCCATTTGTTCCGATTCCCGCTCTGGTTTTCATAAAACGCATTCCGAGCGTGATCCCCCTGGTAATGCCCGCCCAGTTGCGCATAAATCTCCAGATCCCCGTCTTCATCCAAATCGATGAAGCTCACCCCATGTCCCTTGTTTCCCGGTCGCGCGAAGTTCGTCAACGCCGTCACATCCACAAACGTCCCATTCCCCCGATTGCGAAAAATACGATTCGGTTCCAGCCGCGAAAGCTGGGGGTCGCCGGTGCCAAAGTAAAGGTCGACAAACCCATCGTTATCGATATCCGCGACACCCGCGCCCATCACTCCCATTGGATAGAAAAGTCCCGCCGCCATCGTCACATCGGTGAAGGTTCCGTCCCCGTTGTTGCGGAACAAGCGAGTCGCGTCCGGATGCAAAGCGCCGGGCTTATAGCCGCTTTTGAGACCTTCCACAACCGCTTCCCACGGCGCGAGGCTGGTCGTCAGAATATCGGGCCGTGCGTCGTTGTTGTAGTCGAAGAAGAAACAGACAAACCCGTTGTGCGGCGGCTGCACAACCCCCGTCTGCTTCGCCACTTCGGTGAATTTCCACTTGCCCTCATTGCGGTATAGCCGGTTTGGCGTGCGGTCCAACCCATTCACCAGGAAATCCAAATCCCCGTCGCCGTCATAATCCCCCAGCGCTATCCCAATCGCCCCATAGGACGGCGGCTCCACGATTCCAGCTTCCCTCGTCATATTCGTAAACGTGCCATTCCGATTGTTACGGTAAATTTGCGGCGTTGACCCATCCCGCAGAACCCCATTCGCGATTGCCAAATCTAAGTAGCCGTCGTTATCCAGATCCCCCCACAGCGAGACAAAACCCGATCCCGGATCTCCCGCTCCGCTCTTCTCCGTCACGTCCTCAAACCGCCCGTCCACATTCCGCAACAACCGGTTCGCCATCGGTCCGGACCACCCGTTCAACGACAGATACAGATCCACGAGCCCGTCATTGTCGTAGTCGATCAGGTTCAAGCTATAGCCCGATGGCGTCTTGGCCAACCCCACCGCACGGGTCACTTCCGTGAACTTCCCGCCATCGTTTCGATAGACGGCCATGAACAATCCCGAACCCGCCAGGAACAGGTCCATATCTCCATCCCCGTCATAATCGCCCCAGGAGCAGGTCCCGTTCCCGTTCAGCCGGTCTACCCCTCGCGCCGCCGCAATATCCGAGAACAACAACGGCGGCTGGCCCTCAGGCTTAGTCACGCCTGGAAACAGCGATGCCGCCGGCAACTTCGGCACGGCCCCGGCCAGCAACTGTTCCAGCGCCGTCTTCAACAACCATTGATCGATTGAGACATCCCCGCCCATTTGGGTTCCCTGATAAAAACTACTCGCCGCGTCCTGGAATAGCCCATGGCGGTATAGGCTCGCCCCGCGCTCCCGCAGAACCTCCCGCCGCTGCAACGGCGTTTTCGCCCGCACCAGCGCCTGTTCATAAAATTCCAGCGACCCCGCATAATCCCCCTTCCGCGCCAGCGCCTTCGCCATCAAAAACAACGCGGCCCCTTCTTCTTCGCTATAAGGCGTCGCGCTTGTAATCACACGGTCGATCAGCGGGATCGACCGGTCGATCCCCAACTGCGGATCATGCGGCACGCGGTGTTCGGAATGCTCCGAAAACCGCACCTCGCCGGTCATCCATTCCGACAGATTTAACAAATACTCGTTCGCCGAAGGTTGCAGCTTCACCACCCGCGCCGCCAAGGCAAACGCCAAATTCGGATCGTAGTGCAGTAACTCCGCCCTCGCGTGCAGAACGGATTTCGCCTTCAATGCATACACATGATCCGGATTTTCTTTCAACGCCGCGGCCAGCGACTCAATCGCCAAATCAATCGAAATCCGGTTCTTTCCCGCGTCGGAAGACTGCGCAAAGTCCGCCAAATGCGTGCGCGCCATTTGAAACCACGCCTCCGGGTCCCGCGGATGCGACAGCAGATGCCGGTTCAACTCCGCCCGCGCTTCTGCTGTCTTCCCCGAACGCAGCAGCCGCGCAGACACCGCCAGCGGATCCACTCCCTGCCCCCAAACGACCATCGCCGCAACCAAGACGAATCGCAAATTAACAAACTCCACGCAGTCATAGTTGCACAGCCCCCCTGTTTTAGATAGAGTCGTGCAAACGCTTCCATGTCTCGAAAGAAGCGAATTGCAAAAGGAGTTACGATGTCAAGTATTTTCAGGGTCTTGTCAACTCTGTGTTTGCTCGCGGGCGGTTTGCTCGCACAAGAATTCCGCGCCACCATTACTGGACGGGTCCTCGACCCCTCCGGCGCCGCGGTACCGAATGTCGCCATCCGCGCGGTCAATGCCGCCAACAACGAAACCTCGAACGCCACCAGCGACGCCTCCGGCGCCTACACCATTCCATTCCTCCGCCCCGGTCAATATAAGCTCACGGCCACCGCCCAGGGCTTCAAAGTAGTCAATCGCGAGAATGTCACGCTGCAGGTCAGCCAACTCGCCGGTATCGACATCACCCTCGAAGTCGGCGCCGTGACGGACACCGTCAACGTTACCGGCGAAGCCGCCCTGCTTGAGACGCAAACCGCTTCCCGCTCCGGTATCGTCAACTCCCTGGCCGTTTCCGAACTCCCCTTAAACGCCCGCAACCCCTTCATGCTCGGCACCATGATGTCTGGCGTCGTCTTCCGCGGCGCGGCCATTTGGCAGCGCCCCTTCGACAACGGCGCCATCGCCCAGTGGTCCGTCAACGGCGGCCGCGAATCGAACAACGAGTTCATGATGGACGGCGCGCCCAACAACGCCCAGGCCGGCGGCAATAACATCGCCTACGTGCCCATCGTCGACGCGGTTCAGGAATTCGTGGTCCAGCAGAACTCCTACGACGCGCAGTACGGCAAAACCGGCGGCGGCGTTTTCAACGTTGTGCTCAAGTCCGGCGGCACCGCCTTCCGCGCCACTGCCTGGGAATTCGCCCGCCGCCCGTGGCTCGATGCGAATACCTTCCAGTCCAACGCCCTTCCGCGGCCGGCCGGAATCAAGAATACTCGCGCCGATCATGTCCTTGACCAGTACGGCTTCCAGTTCGATGGCCCCATCTACCTGCCCAAGCTGCTCACCAAGAACTCCCCGGTGAAACTCTTCTACCTCGGCAGCTTTGAAAATTACCGCGAGAAGACCCCCGGTCCGCTCACCAACTCCTACCCGGAGCCGGAAATGCGCACCGGCGACTTCTCCAAGCTCCGCAACGCCACTGGCGCGCCCATCACCATCTATGACCCCATCGGCGGGCAAGTCGTGAATGGCGACCCCGTTCGCAATCCCTTCCCCGGCAACATCATCCCGGCCAACCGCATCAGCCCCGTCGCCGCCGCCGTCACCAGGTTCATGCCGCTGCCCAACGCCGCCACCACGGCCAACCTGCAGTACTCCACCGCCAACCACCGGCTGCCCAATTACGTCGCCAATGACAAATTCTACAACCTGATCTTGAAATTTGACTGGAACTTCGGCGACCGGCACCGCGCCTTCTTCCGCCACGCGTCCAATGACCGTACCGAAGATCGCGCCGGCAACGGTATCGACAACAAGCCCGGCACCAACGGTCAGCAGCCTTTCCAGCGCATCAACGACGCTTACGTCGCCGATTGGCTCTGGACCGCTACCCCCACCCTCGTCATTAACGTCCGCGGTTCCCACAATCGCTTCATTGAAAAAGGCTTCGGCCGCGCCAACGAGAACTTCGATCTCACCAGCTTCGGCCTGCCCGCTCGGCTCATCCAGTCCCTGCCGGGCCCCACCTACTTCGGCTCCTGGCAGAACCCCGGCTACTCCGGCCTCGGTCGCGGCCAGGGCTTCAACCTCACCAACAACTACAATCTGGCCGCCAACATCACCAAGATCGCCGGTAGCCACAATTTGAAGATGGGCGTCGACCTCCGACGCATCCACTTTATCCAGCAGAACTCGGGCGACATCCTGCAGTTCGCCGGCCAACGCAACTACACCCAGCGCATCTGGAATCAGGGCGAGTCCACGGCGGGTGATTCCTACGCCAGCTTTCTCCTAGGCGCCGTTACCGGCAATTCAAACTATCCGGTCTATCCGTTCAACCGGCAGTGGTACTTCGCTCCTTACCTCCAGGACGATTGGAAGGTCTCCCGCCGCCTGACCTTGAACCTGGGCTTCCGCTGGGACTACAATGGCGCTCCGGACGAAAAGTGGAATCGCCAGAACCGCGGCTTCGACGCCACGCTCGCCAGCCCGATCGCCGGACAGATCTCCCCGGCCAACCTCGCCCTCTATCCCGAACTGCGCAACCTGAAGGGTGGCTTTCAGTTCGCCGGCGTCAACGGAAATCCCCGCCTTGCCGCTAAGAACGACCTGAATAACTTCCAGGGCCGCATCGGCGCAGCGTACTCCGTGAACGACAAAACGGTCGTCCGCGGCGGCTACGGGCTCTACTATCTCAACCCGAATAACAACTTCCTGCAGACTGCCGGCTTCTCCACCAACACCCCGCTCGTGGATTCCGTCGACGGCGGCCGCAATCCGCTCCCGGGCCTGCTCAGCAATCCATACCCCAACGGTATTGCTGTCCCCTCCGGCGCCGGCCTCGGCGCGTCGACCTTTGTCGGTCGCAACAACAACTGGTTCCAGCCGGACTTCAACACTCCCAAGGTGCATCAGTTCTCCTTCGGCATCCAGCGGCAGGTAAGCGCGTCGGCTTCTCTCGAGGCCTCCTTCGTCGGTAGCCGCTCGGTCGGCCTCAACACGGACCGGGCCTACAACATCCCCTCCCTGGCCTTCCGCAAGACCTGCAACCCGCTCGAAGGCGGTTCGGTTGCCTTCTGCGATACGCAGGTTCCCAATCCCTTCCAGGGCATTGAAGCCTTTCGCGGCACCACCCACTTCACGGCGGCGAACCTCAGCCGCTTTAACCTCAACCGCCCCTTCCCGCAATTCTCCGGCGACCTCCAACAAACGGGCCTGGGCGATTCCAGAATCTGGTACAACTCCGCCCAGATCAATTACAACCAGCGCATCGCCGGCGGCCTGATGATCGTTACTAACTACACTTTCAGCAAAACCGTTGAAAAGTGGGGCTGGAACGATCCTTATGCCAACGTCCAGCAACAAGGATTGTATTTCAATGACCGTCCGCACTTCTTCAAGTTCACCGGCATCTATGACCTGCCCTTCGGCAAGGGCAAGAAGTTCGGCGCCGGCGCCAGTAGTCTCGCCAACAAGTTCATCGGCGGCTGGGAAGTCACCAGCTTCTTCACCACTGCCAGCGGCGAACCCAATGATCTGCCCGGCAACGTCATCCAGTTGAAGGATCCCAGGGTTGCCAACATCGATTGGAAGGCCAACCAGGTTCGCGGCTGGAGCCCCTGCGTCGCTCGTCAGTTCAACGATGGAACGGTCGCCGTGCAGCCCTATTCCATCACGCTCGGCTGCTCGGCCAATGTCGCTGATGCGTCCTGGCTGCAGCTCCCCAACTACGCCCCGCGCTCCACTCCATTCCGCTCGGGCCAGATCCGCAAGCACCGCGCCTTCACGCTCGATTCGTCCATCCTCAAGAACTTCCAGGCCACCGAACGCCTCCGCATCCAGTTCCGCGCGGAAGCCTTCAACCTGTTCAACCACAACTACTACGGCCGCGATAACTTCCAAACCGATCCCAATAACCCCAACTTCGGCACGGTCTTCCCCGCTCTGGTCTCCAACCAGAACACCTTCCCGCGCCAGGTCCAGCTTGGCATTAAAGCCTACTGGTAATAGAAGCCGAAAATCGGCGGCGCCTTACGGCGCCGCCTTTTTGTGTGCCGAGCAGGTTCGACAGCTTGAAGGTGGAAGTCCTTTTCACAACCTGATGGAGGTGAAGTGATAGCGAAGCGCAAGGGCGTCGTCGCGAGGCGGGGTCTGAAAGAAGCGTATAGCAAACGCACGAGCCAATGTACAAGAACCGGATCAGAGGCATACGGTGCCGGACGAGCGGGCACATGATCGCGAAGTCCATATCCATAAAAGGCGCTGATTGTAAATTCGGCGGTTGCGTGCGGAAGGCGGTCGAACTTACCTCGGGAGATCTGCCGTTTGTCCCGGAATCGGGACTGAGGCAGAATATCCAGCTAGCTCACAGCGAAAGCGTTGTGGGCAACCCATCAAATGGTGTTGGCCTGCGACCAGAAGGATAGAGGTGAAGCCTCGAAGGACCTGGGCGAAGGGACTGAATCGCTTGCGGCGAAGCGCGGGACGGAAAGCCCGGCCATTGGCGAACAGTTGATGGAGGAAGTCTGTGAGCGGGAAAACTGCAAGCAGGCATTGAAACGAGTCAAGGCCAACAAAGGGAGTCCGGGAGTGGATCGGATGACGGTCCAGCAGCTACCGGAGTACCTGAAAGAGCACTGGCCGGCGATCCGGGAACAGTTGCGGAGTGGATGCGGACCCGCATGTCCGGTGGTGTGGGAGGGGAGGGGCCGCGAGGCTTCCCCCTATGCCGATGGTGTGATACTTTGCAGAGGATGCGACTCACCCGCCGCGCTCTCTTCGGAATCTCGTTCGCCGCTCTCGCCCAGCCATGCCGCCGTCCTAACGTCATCGTCTTCATGACCGACGACCATGGCGCTTGGGCCACCGGCGCTTACGGTTGCGGCGAGATGCATACGCCCAACATTGACGCGCTAGCCAAAGGCGGCGCAAAATTCACACGAGCCTTCGCTTGCACTCCCGTCTGCTCCCCCAGCCGCATGACCTATATGACTGGCTGTCTACCATCCGCGCATGGCGTCCAGGATTGGCTCCGCCCGGAGGACAGTTTCGGCGAAAAGGCCAAACCCTGGCTCGATGGCTTCACCATCTTCCCGGAAGTGCTGGCCAAGGGCGGCTACCAGTGCGGGATGGTCGGGAAATGGCATATGGGTCAGGATGAACAGGCCCAGCGCGGCTTTACTTATTGGGCCACCGTACCAGGCGGCGGCGGAACATTCAAAAATGCAACGTATGTCAAAAACGGCGTCACCACCCCGTACCCCGGATTCAAGGAGGACGGTATTGGCGATTTCGCGCTGGAATTCCTGAAACAGCAAAAAGCCGATACTCCGTTCTATCTCCATGTCCCTTTTTACGCTCCCCATACGCCTTTCGACTTTCAGCCGGAAGAAGATAGGAAACATTACGAGGCGTCTAAGTTCGCCTGCTTCCCCGATACCCCGAAGCACCCCAACCAGAATCCTGGACTGAGCAAAAACCATGGCAACAAAGCCTCGGAAACGAGCTATATGGCGCTTATTTCGGGTGCGGATCGCAATATTGGACGCGTTTTAAGGCTGCTCGAGGAGCGCGGTTGGCGGGAGAATACGGTGGTCGTCTTCACCGCCGACCAGGGGTGGAACGCCGGACACCATGGAGTTTGGGGCAAAGGCAACGGCACCTGGCCCTTTAATATGTATGAAGAATCCATCCGCGTGCCTTTGATCTGGAACCACCCGGCGGCCATAAAGCCCGGTCAGACGATCACTTCCATGGTTTCGTCGTACGATTTGTTCCCGACGATGCTCGATTACGCCGGCCTCAACGCCCCGCCGGACAAACGCCGCGTCGGCCGCAGCTACGCTGGCTTCCTCCGCGGTCAAGAACCGAAATGGGACGACAGATTGTTCTTTGAATACAGCTATGTACGAGGGGTTCGGACGGCCACTCGAAAGCTGATTATCCGCGCGGAAGGCTTCCCATTCGAGTTCTACGATCTGGAAAAAGACCCCGGCGAGACTGTCAACCGGATTGATGACCCAGCCTATGCCAAGGAAATCGCCGGACTTAAGAACGAGATCGAAAAATGGTTTCACAGCGCCGCGGCCCCGCCAATCGGCGACTGGCGCTCCACTACCAAGCAGAACCTGACGCAGTACGGTCCCTTCCCCGGAAGCAAATAATCGGCTTAAACAATTCGGGGACCGGTTGCGTCTAGTCTTTGAGAGGGTTTTTCAAGAACAGCCTATGATGTTTCGACCGTTCGTTTTCGTATTCGCCGCGGCTCTGTCTGCCGGAGCCCAGGACAAGCCGAGTCTTTTCAACGCCGCGCCGGCGGACGTTGAGAAAACGCTGCGGGAGCGGGTCGCCGGGTTTTACCAGCCTTATGTTGACGCCAAGTTCCGCGCCGCGGAACCGTTCGTCTGCGAAGACACCAAGGAACTGCATTATAACCAGGAAAAGTCGAAGATCCGCGGGTTTGAGATTCTCAAGGTCAATTTCGATGACAGCTTTAAGAAGGCGTCCGTTGTAACCACCGTGCAAACGGCTATACATATGCGGGGCCAACTCATTCCTGCGAACGCCCCCATGGCGACGAACTGGAAAATTGAAGATGGCAAGTGGTGTTATTATTTCGATCCAGCGTTGGGCCGCCCGTCTCCGGCCGGCATTATGAAACCCGGGCCCGGTTCCCGGACCGGGATGTCGGAAGCCGAAATGAAGCGGGATCCGAACATTATCCTGAATCAGATCAAGGTGAGCAAAGAAAAGCTACTCGTGAAGAGCTGGGAGAAGTCGGCCGATACGCTGGTCGTGACCAATGGCATGCCGGGAACGGTGACGCTTTCGTTCCAGACGGAATCCATTCCCGGCCTGACGTACCGCCTGGAGAAACAGGAACTCGCCGCCGGTGAATCCTCTCTCATCGAAGTCATCTACGATCCGGCGAACACCTCCGCCAAGCCCACCCTGCGCGCCAAGCTGACGGTTGACCCTATTGGCAGGATTTTCACAATACCGATTGAGTTTGATATCCCCGAGGAGATAAGGAAACAGTTGCCGAAACCGTAAGGCGCTTTGGCCTCCCAGTTGCTTAAATAGCGGTGGAGGATCTCTTGTTCGTCGTACCTAGCTCCACTAAATCCACGCAAAATACCGGTTCCCGCACGGTACCGGCCCCATCGCGCTCATCCGGCACGTTCCGTCTAGCTGTTGAAGCCGGGAGGGGTCGCGGTTCCGATCTTTCCGCGGGCCGGGCCGGTAGTCCGAAACCTGCCACTTTGGCGCCAGCCGCCGAAATTTCGTCAATTGTGAATCGCGCCGCCGATTCTTCAACTCCGGCGCCGTCCGTCCATGCGGAGCCCGGCATGCGGAAGTTGTTCGATACGCTGACCGCCCTAGGGATGAGTACCGCGGGCCTCAATATCAGTTACAGCGAAGAAGCCGTAGGCTATCCGGGCGGTTCGTACATGAACCGGCAGATCAGAGTGACTTCCGGGGGCAAGACCGAACAATTTTCGGCCGATTTAACCGAAAGAAACCCGCTGGTCACCGCCTACGAGATGCAACGCTATTTCGGCGTTACTCCCAGCGCGGCGATGGTCAGCGGGTCCGTGCGGCACGGTTAATTAGGCGCCCAGTTTACGGGCGATCGCCAGGAGCAGGGTCCGGTCTTCTTCCGTGAAGCCCCGGTCCGGTTCCAGCGTGCCTTTAATCCGGACGCCGATGATGCCGGGAAAAGGAACGAAGAACTCTTCGTCGTCCGCAAGCGCCCGCAGCGGCGGCGGAATTTCCGGCTTATCGGCGCCGGTAATATTGGCCGACCCCAGCCCTTTCGCCGGGATATTCAGCGTAGCCGCTTCATCTTTGTTAAGCACCAGCCCTTCCAACATCGGCTTACCGTTCACGTCAAACAGCAGAGCGCCGTTCACGGCGTAAGAGATGACGCGGTCATAAGCCATGTTCCGGCGGATGGAATCTTTCGCCGCCGGGTCAAACCACAACTTGGGTGGTCTGGAGCCGTCGAACTTCGGCGCCTCCAAGCCGGTGGCCTTCTGATACGCTTCACGCGTCTGATAGTAAGGGAACAAATACAGTCTTTCAATACCGTATCGAACCTCGCCTTGGACAGACATAAAATAGGTACCTCCAGCCACGAAATTACCAGCCTCGCGCACTATAACCGCGCGACCGATGGCTGGAAGAATCTGATAATAAAGGAAATATAAATCTCTCGTCCCATGTGACTCGCCATGGCGGGTGGCGCTAATTCGTCAAAAATGAGAACGAAAAGGGGGAGAGAGCGACATTCCAGTGCGATTGTGAATCTGGTTATTCGCAGAGAACAGGGCGGCTCCGGCGAAACTGGTTTGCTTGGCCGAGAATCGAGATTAACCTTATTAATAAAGTTAGTTGCCAGGCAAAGGAATGGCTGACGGCTAAAATCGATGCGCAGGGACGATGTTTGCGGTGGAATACAATGAAGCAGCACCCGGCGCTGCCGCAACCGGAGTAGCGTCGCTAAAATGGCTCGTGGCCGCCGCCGCCAATTGGCGCCCGCAGCAACATCATGCCGACTGGGGAAACGGCGTCATAACGGCGTACTCCACGGACGCCGGATTCGCCATGCGTTTCGAAGCATCCAGAATCTCGAAACTTACCATGTTGCCGACGGCGTCGTAGTCCAGGATGATTCCCGGTTTCTCCTGATCGCTTTCGGCGACCGGCGAATCACTCAACAAGACGCTCAGGACGTCAACTTCGGGGTCGTATACTACTTTCATTTGGCTCTCCAGTACTTCTCGATCTTGCTGGTCCGATACGCCGTAATAATCACAGCCCGCGTTTCGTCTTCGTCTACCACGACACGCAACAAATACATTTTCCCATCTTCGGAGGGTAACCGCGACTGGTAAACCCACCGGCGTTCGTTGCATTCGTCGACGAGGTGTTGTTCCGGGGGGATGCCGCGGCGAGTCATTTCCTATTCGGCGTCGCGGCAGAAGCGGAATTCCATGGCTGCCCTACAGTACTTTCCGGGAGTTGCGCTTCGGGACGGACCGCCCAGCTTCCGTCCGGCCCAAGGCCTTCATTTCTTTGCCATGTAGTTGAGAGTTCCGGTGAACAGGGCAGGCACACCTGCCCCACCGGCCCGGCTTGTTCACCGCCTCGACGCAATGATTTGCGCCGTCGTGCTTCGCCTTCGTTTGGCCGTCTTCAAAACCCTTGATCTCCGGCACCGCAGTGGCGCCATCACCCAACCGCACCAAGAAATCACGATCGTAGGGCATTCGCGCGCTCTTGAAATCTACAATAACTGTAGTTCCTTTATAGCAGTGTCTGACATGCATAATCGGCAAAAAGCGGCAATCGCTCAGATTTTCGTTATATGTCAACCTGTCCGCGGAAAACTCGGCGATACTAACCTTCGAAGTGTTCTTTCTGCGCGCCCTCAAGCGCTTGCTGCGAGATAACCGCCGCTTTGAGCCGCTCGGCGTAGCTGTAAATTTCATCTACAGACTCGAGCGCAATCCGCTCTTCTTCCTTTTTATCGTTGAAAAGCCCGAGTGAGAGCTTCTCTGTGTTGTTGAACCGCAATCGGCAGATCGGCTTTCGGTTGTTGTCGTCGAGGAGGATGGCGCAGTAGCTCTGTGCGTCGCGCATGAATATGCGCTGCGGCTTGATAACACAACGAAGTATCGCTCTGACAATGTGAAAGCCTTCGGTCTCTTCTTGAGAGGTAAAGACCTGTACTTCGGCTACATTTCCGACGGCAATAACTGGCCCGTTTGTATCGGCGACCGAGCCGAAGTCCGAGGTCATGGCGCCCTTCAGCCGATCATTAATTCGCTCACCCAGCAACTGTTCGAAGGCGCGCTTTGTGATAATCGTGAATTGGTCTTTCAGAGCGGGCGTAAAGCGTCGGCTCCCGATAAGTTCAGACGAGACCAACCGCACGAATTCCTCCGACGGGGTCACCAACCATTCGGCTAGCCGGTTCTGTATCGCGCGCGTGTACTTCAGATCATTGGCGGTGGTAAGGATCGTGTCGATGTCGAAGGCAGATTTCGCGAATTTCTTGAGTTCTTCGACGTCGCGTTCTTTAAAGTCCAGAACATTGAATTCAAAGAACGGTGTTTCGTCCATCTTGTTGGGCTGCTCAAGGTCGGTGAAGAACCGGTAGACGAGTCCATTGGTCAGTACGCCGAAACGCGCGGCGGTCACGTGAAAATATCTGAAAAGCTGGCCGCTGTGATTTATGTGCAAATCAGCGCCTGCCTTTTTGCATTCAAACAGGATGATGGGATGTCCATCTCGAAGCACCGCGTAATCGACTTTCTCGCCCTTCTTCGTTCCTATGTCGGCAACGAGTTCAGGGGTGACCTCAAGAGGATCGAATACGTTATAGCCGAGGATCTGAATGAAAGGCATGACCATTGCATTCTTCGTCGCCTCCTCGGTCTGGACTATATCCTTGATGCCGTTTACCCTGGATGACAATGATCTGAGTTGGTCAATAAAGTCCACTGGCGATTTCCTTTATACAGGCGTTCGATGTCTGACTTTTCCATCAATGTGGGCGCAATCGAATACTCGGCTGGAACTCAATCATTATTTCTAACTTGAAACAACGGACCGCGTAATTTAAGAATCGAGCGTGCCGACAGCAACCCAGCTTGAGAAACTTATTGTACCTTGCCAAGCTGTTGACGTTTTTCGTTTTTCAATCTCGTGACCGCCCACCGGAATGCCGTGCAACGCGCGGAGTCTTGAGCTTTTCGGGGTGCCTACTTCGCCTCCGGTGGATCCATCGTACAGCGGAAGCCGATGGCCGGGCTGGTCAGGCGACCGGGGACGCTGGACCACTCGTAGGTCACGCCTTCGGTGAGGGCCCGGTTATAAGCGCCGCCCTTGATGTAGTGCCAAGGCTCGCCAGCGGTGGGCGAGGGCTTTAACATCTTCGCGAAACTCTCGATGGCCTGGCCGCTGGGCGTGTGAGGATGGTCAATCCATTCCCACACATTGCCGGTCATGTGCAGGAGCTTATAGGGGCTGGCGCCAGCTTCGAAGCTGTTCACGGGAACCGGAGCTTTGGCGGCGGAGTTGGCATTGGCGGGGGCTTCGGTGTTGCCCCAGGGATAATTGCGGCCGTCGACGCCGCGGGCGCCCTTCTCCCACTCCCGCTCGGTGGGCAGCCGTTTGCCGGCCCAAGCGCAGAAATCGCGGGCGTCCGTGTAGCTTACATTGACAACCGGCAGGTCCGGCGCGTCGGCGGCGAAGCCATCGGGAAGGGAGCGGCTGGAGGCCGTGGCGAACTCGCGGTAGGCCTTGTTGCTAATCTCGGTTACGTCCATGTAAATGGCGGGGAGCTTGACCGGAGAGCGTGCGGAACCGAACAGGAATTCGCCGGCGGGAACTAGCGACATGGCGCCGCCCTTGGCGGTGAGAGAGGGCGCGAGGCCGACGGGCGGAGGGGGGGCAGGCGCAGATTTTGGTTTGTCGAGCAACAGCCAGAGTCCAATAGCGCCAACGAAGAGGGTACCGACGCCCACGGCAATGATAGGGCCGGCTTTGAGGCGCGGCGAAGGCGGGCGCGATTTTTCGGGCCGGGGAACAGGGGCAATGGGCTTCGCGCCATCGCGCACTTCGGCAAGGACGCCCAGCAGCATTTGGCGAATGGCGCCGAAGCTTTGCAGGCGATCCTCAGGCTTCTTGGCGGTACATCGAATAATAAGATCCGACAGGCTGGCAGGAATGCCGGCGGCGGCGAGTTTGGCCGGGTCGGGATTCTCGTGCAAAATGACATAGAAAAGCCGCTCCATGCTGTCGCCGGTGACGAGGCGCTCCCCGGTGAAAAGCTCATACAACACGATGCCGTACGAGTAAATATCGACCAGGGGCGTGATGTTGACGCCCATCACCTGTTCCGGTGACATGTAGAAGGGCGTCCCCATGGTGTTGCCGTCTTTGGTGAGATTGAAGCCGGTGGCTTTGGATATGCCGAAGTCCATAATCTTCGACCGGCCGGACTGTTCGATGAAGATATTTTCGGGCTTGATGTCGCGGTGGATGATGCCGCGCTGGTGAACGAAATCCATGGCGGCGGCGCACTCGACGGCAAGGCGGAGGCGGTTCAGGAGATCGCCGGCCTGGGCTTTGCGAATGGAGTCGCGAAGATCGCTGCCGCGCAGGAATTCCATGACAATGTACGGCCGGCCCATCTCCTCGCCGTAGTCATGAATGGTGACGATGTGATCATGCTGGATAGTGCCGGACATGCGCGCTTCGTGGAGGAAGCGCTGCTTGGCCTCAGCGTCGCGGCATGCCTCATCGGTCAGAATTTTGACCGCCACCTGACGGCCGATCACCGTGTCCAAGGCGCGGTATACATGGGACATTCCGCCGCCGAGGAACTCCTGCAGCTCGTATTTTCCGAACCGCGCGGGTAGTTGCATCAGCAATTAGGTTAGCAGGGTGATCAGGAAGTACAGACCGGCCATAAAGAGCAAAACGGCGATTGCGACCAGGATCATCACGCCGGTCTGATTCTGCAACGCGGAAGGAAGAATTTTGACAAATCCAGGCAATCCGTCTGGAATCTGCTGGGTGCCGCTGACGTTGGAGCGGACGCCGGTCTGCTGGGTGGGCGCCCAACCGCCAGGTCCGGCGGGAGCGTTCGTAGTAGGCCGCTGCTGTTGTTGGGGCGGACTTTGCTGGGTATAGCCGGTCGGCTGCATGGGAGGCCGGGCGGACGCGGTGGGTGTGGCGGGTGTCGTCTGCGGTTGCTGCGCCTTGTTCTGCTGCATGGCGCCCATCGTAGGCATGGCGGTGGTCACCATCCGCTGCGAGCTTTCGACGCCGAGGAACCGTTCGATATCGACAGCGGCGTCAAAGAGTTTCTGATAGCGATCCTGGGGCTGCTTGGCGGTGCATTTAGAAACGATCCGGAGCACTTCCCGGTCCACGCCGACGGCCTGGAGCGGAGCGATGTCGAGCGGTTCGTAGAGGATCTTGTTGAAAATCTTTTCGATGGTATCGCCCATGATTGGCTTGGCGCCGCAGAGCATCTCGAAGAGCAGAATACCGAAAGAGTAGACATCCACCAGATGCGTGACCTGCTGGCCGAGCACCTGTTCAGGCGCCATATAGTACGGCGTGCCCAGGGTGAATCCGGCGCGGGTCAACTGCATACCCTCCGCTTTGGCGATGCCGAAATCCATGAGCTTGATCTTGCCGGAGGCATCGACCTGCAGGTTTTCCGGCTTGATGTCGCGATGGATGATTTTCTTCTGGTGAATGTAATCGATGGCCTTGGCGATTTGAACGGCGAGCCGGAGGCGATTGCGGATATCGCCGGCGCGGTTATTGCGCATGGCGTCCCGGAGATTTTCGCCGCGCAGGAACTCCATGACGATGTAGGGCTTGCCGCCCTCTTCGCCGAAGTCGAAAACGTTCATGATGTTTTCATGAACGATGCTGGAAGCGACGCGGGCCTCCTGCAGGAAGCGCGCCTTTGCCTCGGCGTCGGAACAGCCCTGTTCCGTGAGAATCTTCACGGCGACGGTGCGCCCGAGTACCGTGTCCTGCGAGCGGTAGACATGTGACATGCCGCCACCGAGGAATTCCTGTAATTCGTATTTGCCAATCCGAGCCGGAAGCTGCATCAGGAGGTCCGAAGTCTCATAGTATCATCACAATGCTAATTTCGCCGATGGCGTGGGGCGGTGCATCCTACTCTCGAAAATCGTCAACCGCGAGCGCCTCATCAAACGCATCGGTCGAGGCGTAGTATTCGCGCCGGAACTCCTCGCCCAACTCCTTATGCGCCCGCTCCATGATTCCCAGATAACTCCGCCGGATAATGGCTTGCGGCGGCCGCCAGTTGTCCCGCACCACGAAGGCGTCCAGCGCTGAGTAAGTCCAGGCGTCGCCGCCTTCCACGCGGACTCCCGCTAACGCGTCGTTGATCCGGCGCCGCTCATAGATCCACTCCCGCTCGTCAAAACGCTTTAGCTCCTCATCCGTGACAACAAACAGCGCGCCATTGCACGCGGCCCCCGCCTGCTCGCGCAGGTTGAGATAAATTACGCGCTCCGGCCGCGTTACTCGTCCCTCCGCGTCACGATAGAGCCACGGATGGCGGGGCATGAAAACGTCCCAGCCCCGTCGCCAGCCGTGAAGCCGGCCCATGTGCCACTGGCCGCTATAACCGCGACCCAGCGTACGCTCCAAGCTGGCGATCGACAAAAGCGACCCGTAGCCGAATAAGGCATGTTCGCCGGGCGCCAGCCGGACAATCGCTTCAGTGTTCATTGCGCCACATCCCATTGCAAGTCGAGAACTCCGAAGCGAATGTGCTCCAGTTCCCACCGCCATTTGCCCGGCGCCCGATCCCCCGAGGCGGGGTCCGGCGTTCGCCAATCCCGCATTCCGCACAACTCGTGATCGTCGCGGTCGTCCGCATGATAGTACAGTTTCGGTTCATTATTAACATGCCAGCCGGCACTGAGGTACGCCGTCAAGTCGAGTTCAAACCGCACCCGCCGGAAATAGGACCGGCTGAGAAAGTGTTGATGAAAGTTCCGATGCCCATGTTCGAATCCCCGCAATACCTTCATGTTAAGCGCGGCCCGCTTTGCCGTTTGCGGATCGGCCGGATAGTTCACTTCGGTTCCCGATTCCCGATACCGGCCGGAATCCCTCGGCAGCATCTCCATCTTTGGACTCACAGCGGGTTCGATAAATCCGGAATTGCGGGTCCGATACCTCAGCTCGAACGGATCCTGGCAGTTGTTGTGGGCGCTGAATGTAACTTCGCGCGTCACGAAGGCTTCGTTGTCGCTTTCGACTTCCCGAGTGACATCGCCATGCCGGACTTGACGCCTGGCGCCATCCGGCAACGGCATTACCGTCGCCGCGTATCGAAACAACTCGATCTCGTGAATCGCGGGATGGCCGTGCGGAACCAGCAGCGCCGCGCGAATGTCCATGTAGTTCTTATCTATCGCCGACTTTGGACAATGGGCGTGAAAGTGGTTTCCGGTAAGTGACCGCGTAACCGGAAAGAACCCTTTGGCCGAGATTTCCGGAACGATCTCATCCTCCATGCCCCAGAACGACGTGCATGGCAACGGGTACTTATCGCCCGCCCGCAGGCGTGCGTCCAGAACGCGTTGTTGCATTCGCTCATGCAGCGCCGCCACTTCGTCGTTTAAACCCCGCAGGATCGCATCTTGCGGGTTGGAAATAAAACCGCCGGCCAAACGCCTCAGGCCTTCAACGGAATGGCTGCCCAAATGCGGCGTCGCGATGAAGATCGCCTGGCGGAGGTATTGAAAACGGCTCCCGTGGCCGGCTTCGAGCATCCGCGTCAGCATGCTTTGGATCACGAGCCCGCCCATGCTGTGGCCGACCAAAGTGACGTCAATGTAATGGTTTTCCTCCGTACCGCCGCGGGTGAATTCGCCCCACAGCCAGTTGTGGAGGTTTTCGCCGATCTCTCTCACCGTCGGCAGCCGGCCTACAAGCGGAATCGAGAATAAACCGGTTTTGTAATCGAAACGGAGAATATCGAATGCGTTTTGGATCTCGGGATCGGCGCGGAACAGTTTGCACAGGCCGTCCCAGGTTCCCGGACCGCTGTCAAAGCCGTGAACGAGGACGAGTAGACTCTTCGAAGGTCCGGGATCCCCGTTGTCACGAATCGGCACTGGCAATGAGGGCACCTCCGGCGTTCGAGTTTATCATTTGGTGAAGGGATAACGCATAGGGCTTCCCAGAGTCTGCGAGGTATCTCGTCGAGCGCAACGGAGACGTTGCGGCTGTCGTGCGTTCCGATTCGTGCCCAGCTATCTGCTGGACGATTTCCAGTTTGCCGATGATGGTGAAATAGAAGGGCCAAGAATCGCCAACCCGCGCCTGCCAGAGGTTTTAGGGTTCGTCGTATTTCTTCACCCGTAAGGACGGGTGCCGCATGTTTTCGAGAAGTAGCCGACTCTGCTTATCAAACGCTTTTTGAGCGGTCTGCGGTGCGGCCATAAACGAGCGCCTGAAGCGCTCCGTTAGTTGACGCTTCATTTTCTTGAACGGATCGTTTTCGCTCGACCTTTGGAGCCGCCTTTGTTCAAGAAAGCCATCATCTCGCCGTGGGTGTCGAAAGGCCCGTGGACTCGACCAGCGTTGATGTCCGCAGCAGCGTCGGCCAGCCGCGTATCAATCACCCGGCGTTGAACCTCGTTGTAGTCGCGGTCGGCGCTAGGAAATGGGGAGCGATCAATGAGCACTTGAGTTGTGAGCGCCACTTTGCCACGCTTACTGGTAGCCGCGATCATCCATGAGAAGCATAGCAAACGGGTCGAGGCTGTAACGTTGGCGGTTCGGTTCGGTTCGGTGGCGGCTGGGTTTCGGAAACGGCGCGGTCCGGCCCGGCACCGTTCGTAAAACGAGGGATCACTTTGCCACGAGCGGGACGCACTGCAGAGCCAAGTTGAACTCTCGCGAGAAAATCGGCACGTTCACTTCGAACTTATAACTGGCTGTTTTGCCGTCAATAATCATGGGCGTGGCGGCTTTGCCCTGCCGCACAATCCACTCGATGCTTTGGCCGCCGCCGGTCGGGATCACATGGTCGGCGGCGTAGATGAAGCGGTAAATGCCCCATAGGCCGGGCTGCGCTTCCACGTCGAAGGCAGTGCCGCCGACGAGTTTGACATTGCCGCGGACGCCCTGCTGCCCGGACCCGGGCCAGGTGAATTGCTTGCCGCCGCCGGAGGGGCCGAAGGATTGGGACTGGCCGTCGATATTGAGTTGGCTGCCGGTGACGACATCGGACTTCAAGGGCGTCAGCGTGTAGACCATCTTCGGCTGCTGCGCGCCGCCGGGGAAGACCATATCGGAGAATCGTTGGGCCTGATTGACGAAGGCGACGTAGGCAGGGTTGATCTGGATGTTGTCGGCGTTCACACCGGCCCACTTGCCGCCCTCCTTCTTCATGTACTTTTTCAGGTCCGCTTCGAGGAAAGCCCAAATGGCGCCATCGCCGGGACGGAAGATTTTGGACACGTCGTCAATGCTAGCGTCGACTTTGGCGGTGGGGCTGAAGGGAAATTTGCCGCGGAGACCGGCGAACTTCTGGTTGCAAAAGCCGTTGCCTTTGGCATTCAGTTCATCCTTGCCCATGCCTCTCAGGAACCGGTCAACCTGGACGATGGGGTCTTCAAGGATGCGGAAGGCCGTCTGGTCCACTTTGCCATCCGGGTCCGGATTGAAGCTGCGGGCGACGGCCTTCAGTTGCATGCGTGAGTCGCCGGCGGCGTCGATGGGTTTGTTCGCCGCGTTGGGATCGGTCTTCAGATTCGGCACGGCGTCGGCCAAGGCCTTTTGGAGCTTGGCCAGCGAGTCAATGTAGACGCCGTTCTTCTCGGCGTAGATGTATTTCTGGATTGTCGCGGGCGCGGGTACAACTTCCATGACCGGTTGGAACGCATTTCGAATTTTGTCGTTTTCGACAGCCAGGTTGCGCGTGGCGAGCCAGAAGAGGGCCATGAGCGGCGTATCGTTGGAGACGATTTGATCGAGCTTGGCGGTGGCGTCTTCCAGGTCCTTGTATTTCACGAATGTCGAGTTGTTCAGGTAGCCGCGCCAAGCTCTGATGTAGTCGGTCGTGTAGCGGTCGGTAAGGCTCCTGGCGAGAGTGGAACGATCAATGGAACCGGCGCCGCCACCGCAAGTGGTGCGGGCGGTATCCTTGGAATTCGACGTCTCCCCGCAGAGCACCCATTTGTCGCCGCCGAAGAAGGGATCGGGGTTTTTGATGTAGCCGGACATGGTGCCGAAGCCTTCTTTGGTGAAGGCGCCGGCGACATCCTTGTTGTTCACGATGATGACTTCGGAGCCTTTGATGTCGAGATTGTAATTGACGGGCTTATTGGCTTTGTTGGCGGCGGCGAGCATCGACTGATAGATGCTGTCGACGCCTTCAAACTTGGCGAGGAAGTTGCGGCCACGGGTGGCGGCGTCGGCATCGAAGGCGAGAGGGCAGCCGCCGGAGTTACGGAGATAGTCGGCATAGAAATCGAACTGGGCACGCGCGAGTTGGGCGCGGTCGGCGACGTCGCGGTTGGCGGACCAGGCGGTGAAGAGCGCCGCGGCGGTGATGTCCCTCGTGGACTTGTCGGGATAGACGGTGAGGGTTAAGTAAGTGCGCAGCGCACCGAAGTAGGTACCGTAATCGTCGGTGGGCTGGGGCGCCGCGGGAAGATTCTTCAACATCCGCTGGATGCCGCCGTGGGTGGGACCGAGGAGCGTCTGGTTGAACTTCTGGCACCAGATTTCTTTAACGTGCGGATACATTTCGTTGCCGGAGTAGAGGCCCATGCGGAGTTTGTAGGGCGCGCCGTTCACCTTGTAGCCGTCGAGCGTTTCCAGCGTCTGGCGCAGCGACTCAAGTTTTTCGAGCGAGGCTTTATCGGGGAGGGCGTTGGGATCGGTAATGTTGACGCTGGCGATGCCGCGGGCGTTGTCGAGCGCGTCATTCTCCAGCGTCCGGTTGCCGAAATAACTGACAGTGAAACCGGTGAGCGCGATCAATGCCAGCGCCGCGGCGACGCCGAGCAGAATACGCTGCGCCATGGACGTTTTGGTGCTGGAACTGGAGGCGACCTGCGCTTCGTGGTCGTTGAGAATGACGTCGTTGAAAAGCCGGCCGAGGAAGGTCCACTGGGGCACCTTGCGGGTGGCGCCGACCTGGGGAGTAAAGCTAGGACCGCCTTGCGGGGACATGGAGCCGCCGGGGCCCATTTTGAAGATCTTGGTGGCGCCGGCGCCGCCGGGATCGATAGCGGATTGGTGCTGTTGGCGCGCGGCCTGGAGGCCGGCGGAATCGTCGATGACGATGGGGCGGACGCCGGAGAAGTAGAAGCCGCGAAGGAAGGGCGAGGTGCGGAGCTGGCTGGGCTTGCAGAGATCGACCAGGAACTGCACGAGCGGACGGCGAAGTTTGGTGAATTCGCGGGCGAACTCGTAAGCGCCGGGGAGGCTGGCGGGATCGTTTTCGCGCGGCAGCAGCAGCAGGCGCTTGTCGCAAAGGGAATGAGTGAGGAGGTTGTACTGGTCGGAGAGGCGGCGGGTTTCCTCTTCGGAGTAGATGCCGCCGGCGTCGGCGGGAACGATGGGGAGCGTCACGCCAAAGATCTGCAACGCCTCTTCGTTGCCGATATTGCGGGCAAAATCGAGGAAGAACTGCATGCGATCCATGCGCGTGAAGAGAACGTAGACGGGGACGCGGATACCGAGTTGGGCGGAAATTTCGACGAGCCGCTCATTGATCCTGCGGGCGACGACGGTCGAGGTTTCATTGCCGCCCTGGCGGAAGAAGGTTTCACCGTCGAAGGCGACGACGGCGGCGCGGGGGGCCTGGGCTTTAGCGCCGACAACGCTTTTGAGGTGGCCCGGGGCAAGGCGGCGGACGAGGCTGCGCCAGCGGTTGGCGTCATTCATGAAGCCGCCGCAGGTGTCCATGAAAAGCGTCTGCCGGGCGAGGAAAACATTGGCCATGCGGGTGGGAATGATGTCGGAGCCCTGGTATACCAATCCGCTGACGAGTTCGGGCTCGAGTCCGCTGTTGATAAGTGAGGTGGTCTTGACGCTGCCGTTTTCGCCAATCAGAAATACGAGCGGGAGGTTGCTGATCTTGGCGCCCTGGGAGGTTTTGGAGAGGGCGAGTTTGGTGTCAACATCCTTGCAAAGGGCGTCGATTTCCAGATCGCCGCTATTGGCGCCGGGGCGGGCGGGTTGTTTGGAACGGAGCCAAAGATAGACGCCCGCGCCGATAGTGCCAACGAGGCTCATGATGCCGATGAATATCCAGAACATGGATCCCGCGAGGCCGATGAGATAAGCGAGACCGACGGCAATACCGATCCAGACCAGCAGGCAGAGAATGACGATGATTATTGGCCACATGACATAGGCTCCTTAACGGCCGCGCGCCAACGAGGAAAGGCTGCTAATGCCGTTGGAAAGCAAATAATAGTAGGTACCGTAGAGACCGGCGGTGAGTACCAGCGATACAGCGGCCATGATGGCGAAGCGCTTCACCCAGGGATCGGTGCCCGTGGGCGCGGAAGCGCCGGAGGGCGGGAGCATGCCGTTGGGGGAAATGGCGATGCTGGTCCGGCGGATACGGTGGATCTTCTCCGCGGTCGAGTGAAGGATGGGCTGCAGGTCACCGCGATTTCCGAGACTGTAACGGCCCATGAATCCGAGCAGCAGGCAGAGCTGGAAAACTTCCAGCAGATCCGCCAGCGACTGCGAGTCGTTCATGGTGAGCAGTTTTTGCAGATGCTGGAAGAAGATTTCGCCGGCGACGTGGTGGCCGAAGTACTCTTCCTGCATGGGCTGGCGGGGCCAATCGGCGAAGACCGGGAGGCGGAGATTGAGGATCGATTCATCCAAAAAAGCGATGACGGCGAATATAGCAAGCTTAGTTTCCTCGCCGTCGTAGCCGCGTTTTTTGGCTTCCTGGTCCGCCATCTTTATGGCTTCGCGGACTTGGTGCCGGAAAGCGTTGGCATCCGAGACTGGCTGCCGGTTGGAGCGCATCCGCTCGATGACAGTGAACACTTCCTGGAACACCCAGGCGAGATTTTCGGCGCGCCGCTCGGTGCCGAAGGCGGCGGGAGCGGTGTTGGCAGCGTTGGGTTGCATGCTCTCCTCAGATCAATTTAGTGGCGCGAATTCAAGATTCCAAGATAACGTACAGTTCCGGTTTGGGGTCCGGAAGGTCGCCGGGGATGTAGAGGCCGATCTCCCGGGTCTGCGAAATGCTTTCGAAACAGGGGCCTTTGCAGGTGATGGTGAAATACTGCGCGTCGACGCGGGACCGGATCGCGGAAGGCGCCACCGGCAAGTGATTCAGCGGTAAGCCGGGAAGGGCGCGTTCGACCAGTTTGGGGACGAAAGCGACGGAACAGAACTTGGCCAACTGGGGCGTCTTGCGGATAACGTCGGCTTCCATGGCGGTTGACCGGACGCTGAGTATCCATTTGGAAGGATTGAGGACACGCTGATCGGTGACCTTGCCGCGGTAGAAGTAGTCGGCTGTCTTTTCCAGGGGGATCTGAATGAACTGCGTGGGAACCATTGTCTCCAGCAGAAACCGGATCAGCACGTCGAGGTCCTCGAACGTCTTGTCCAACTCCCGATGGTTGTAGAGCGGGATTTTGTTGGGATGATGATCGACGGAAAACGTACACAGGGCGCCGGCGAGGCGGGCGAGTTCGCTATACAGCTCTTCGGGGTGTCCGCGCTTGACCTTCAACTGGTGCCGCAGCGGCGCAATGGCGGAGTTGACGCTGTGCAGCATCCAGAATGTGGCGATTTCGGAAGTGGAATATTCCGACCAGAGGCTGGCGCTGCCGCTCTTGCCGCGGCCGAGCGCGCGGCTCTTGTCGTCGAGGATATCGACGAGGCGTTGCAGAATGCCGAGAACGCGCTCACTGGCGGAGACCTGGACGCAGGGGGGGACGAAAGTGGGGTCGAAAACGAAGTTGCCCGTACCGTCTCGCATAACGCGGGCGATGGCGAGACTGGCGTTGGGATCGGGATTTTCCAAATCCAAAGCAAGGCGGATGTTTTTACGGCCCAGGCGGACGGCTTTTTCATCCCGGCCAGTGGTTTCGTCGAAGAGAAGCTGGTTCTCGGCGACGAAGCGGACGGGTTGGGAGCCGACTTCTTCGGACGGCATGCAATTCAGGCCGTTTTCGCGGCGGGAGGGAATGGTGAGGTAGACGGTGACGCGGTCGCGCGTCATGGGAAACTCTTCGGCGATGTTGCGGGTGGGCGGCAGGGCGTCATGCTGCGGCATGTGGAAGGGCAGTCCGTCGGGAAAAATTCCGCGTACATGCAGCACGGAAAGAGTTCCGTTGATCAAGGCCTCGGAATCGAGTTCACAGCCGGCGAGGCCCCATGGTTCAAACCATAGAGACGAGGTCGCAAACCGGATGGAATCCTCGAAGTATCGGCCTTGTACCTGAAAATGATGAGGCCCAAGGTACATCCCCTCCGACCACACTACGCGCGAAAGCTGTTTCATGCGCTTAATCCCTAACGCGATTTCGGCGAATAAAATCCCGCCCTTTTCGGCTTCTTGGCACGATTTACTCTACCACAGCGCCCTCAACTTGCTAACGTAGGAAATTAGAGGGGCGCCGCCGGGTTTTCCCATGTGAATCCGGTGGCCGCCTCAGTGGTTTTCTGAATGCGGCCATCGGGCCGCCATGATAATCTACTTGCACGGATTGGGTAGACAGGTTATGAGCTTCGACGACAAATACGAGATTCTAGCAGAGCTGCGAAACGACGGCATAAAGACGTTTATTGCCCGTGAGAAGGCGACCGGTCAGGCGGTTGAGGCCCATCTCTTCCTGGCGGGGCGCACTGCGGAGAACAGCGCCTTACTGGACAAAATCCAGCGCCTCTCGCCAGATCACCGGCAATTCGTGATGGAGGTGGGCGACACGGCTGGGACGCCGTATGTGGTCTCCCACCTGCTGCCGGATCGGCGCGGGTTGCGGGAATGGCTGAGCGGGATTGCGGAGGGCGCGCCCTTGTTTGGGGGGCCAACGATCACCGAAGTGGAAAAAGGCGGAACGCTGCCGCCATTTCGGGCGCGGTCGCTGGAGCGCGGCGAAACGTTGCCATCGTTTCAGGCCTACGATCCGGGCAAGGGCGGCACACTGCCGCCGTTCAAAGCGCCCGCGTTGGATCGCGGAGTGACGTTGCCGGCATTTCAAGCATATGACCCCGGCAAGGCGGCCCCTCCTCCTTACCAGGCGGCGCTGCCGGATCGCGGCGAGACGCTGCCGCCGTTCCGGGCGATGGCTCCTCCTCCGCCCAAGCTGCCCTCGGCGTTTGGCGAGGAGCAACCGGCGGCGAAGAGAGGCGCGGACGAGGATTTCCTGCGATTGTTCCAGGTTCCCGAGCGGAGTAAGGGCGGGTTATCGATGTCGAGCGCGCCGGCGACGCCGCCGGTTGCGGGGAAGACACGGGAGGCAGGCGAATTTACGCTCCTCTTTGCGTCAGCCCCGCCGCTGCCGCCGAGGGCGCCTGCCGCTCCGGCCGCTCCCCCACCGGCTGAGGCGCCGACGGTCGAACTTCCGGCGGTTGATGTTCCGGCTGTGGTAGCTCCGCCTGCGGCTCCGGCTGGCGAGTTTACGCGAATGTTTAACGCGCAATCGGCAGGTACGGCTCCTCCGCCCGAGCCGCCCAAAGCGGCGGAATCCCCGTCCGCTTCCCCGGCTGGGGAGTTCACGCGAATGTTCAACGCGCAATCGGCGAGCGCCCCTCCTGCCGAGCCGCCTAAAGCGCCGGAACTGCCTGCAGCTTCGATGCCGTCCGTCGCGCCTTCCGCCTCCGCGCCCCCGCCAGCAGGCGAATTTACGCGGATGTTTAATGCGCAATCGGTGAGCGCCGCTCCTCCCGAGCCGGCCAAAGCGCCGGTACCGCCCGTCGCACCTCCAGTCCCGGCTCCCCCGGCTGGCGGCGAGTTCACGCGGATGTTCAACGCACAATCGGTGACCGCCGTTCCTCCTGAGCCGCCTAAAGCGCCGGAAACGCCGAAAGCCCCGGCTGCGCAAGTGGCCCCGCCGCCCGCTACACCCGCCGGCGGCGAATTTACGCGCATGTTCAACCCGCAATCGGTGAGCGCCGTTCCTCCTGAGCCGCCCAAAGCGCCGGAAACGCCGAAAGCCCCGGCTGCCCAAATCGCCCCGCCGCCCGCTCCCCCGGCTGGCGGCGAGTTCACGCGGATGTTCAACGCGCAATCGGTAACCGCCGCTCCTGTCGAGCCGCCCAAGGCGCCGGAAACGCCGAAAGCCCCGGCTGCGCAAGTGGCCCCGCCCCCCGCTCCTCCGGCTGGCGGCGAATTCACGCGGATGTTTAACGCGCAATCGGTAAC